>ERZ773100.108-NODE-108-length-50989-cov-5.272431_pt1 | contig 50989 bp, 47 predicted proteins | sample MGYA00511119_ERZ773100 | MGnify/ENA primary metagenome ERZ773100 (study PRJEB29015, sample SAMEA2738000) | human oral metagenome | biome: human oral; feature: human-associated habitat; material: dental | place: China | collected 2111 ...
AGTAAAATAAAAACATGAGCAAACTAAAATCCGAAAAGGTTGTTATATCTTCGCCACTATCGTTTATTGGTTCGGTGAAGCGCATTTGGAAAATCACAGACGTGGATAATCCAGCGGTGAAGATGCTGCTTAGTTTGGTCGCTGCCGCGCTCATTTTGTTTGCTTGGGTTTTTGTGGCGTTTTGGTATGTGCTGATTTATGTCGTTTTTGGAATTTTATTCATTCCGTATCGGATGCTACGGCGAAGTAGTCGTAAGCAAAAGCAGGCAAAATTGCGACACCGCGAAGTATTGGAAGCGATAGAGAAAAACCGTAAATTATAATCATTGCAGCATAGTAGCTGTGTATTTCTTGTCGTAGGCCTTCTGGGATTTGTGCAGAGTTTCAGAATGAGAATCAAACCAAATAGTTATATCATCCGTTAGCTTTGACAACTCGAGACCGGTTTTCGTTAATTTATATTCAACTCGCGGCGGAATCGTCGGATAGAAAAAGCGCCGGACGATGCCGGCGCGTTCTAGCTGCTTGAGGTGCTCGGTAAGCACTTTTTGAGTCACCCCCGGAAGAGAGCGGTGCAGCGCAGAATAGCGCTTAGTCTCAGTGCCAAGCGAAAGAATGATCATGATAGTCCATTTGCGAAACAGCAGGCTTGTCATGAAATCGCGCGAATCGGCATACTGTTTTTTGGATACAGTAGTTTTTGTCATGGTTACCTCCCGTTGATGTAAATGTATATTTGGCGTAAAAATGGCTGATATAAAATATCTCTGGAGATGCCCTCCAGAGATGTGTTAATAATAGCCTCTAGATAAATATATAGCAGAGTTTTGGTTGAATGTCAAATTACCCCCGAGTTAACAGATCAACCATAGCAATTCACTTTTATTCTATGATAGTATTTTTATAAACAGCAGGGCAGAAAAACGGCTTCAGTCTTTCCATAGTAAGCTACCGTCAACAAGATAAGGCCGATCTGCGCGCTTAAACATAGGCCTACTTCAACGACCAGTTAAGTTCTTCCCAATCCTTCTTTTTGAGAGTATACACCTTCCACTCTACCGGAGCACCATTTACATCGCCTCTTTCAATCCCTTCGTAATGATATCCTAGCTTTTCAAGAGCACTCCAACTTCGGATGTTCTGTACATATGCCTTTGCCTCAATCATCTCGAATCCTCCTTCGGAAAATGCCCAATTTGATGCAGCTTTCTTTGCGGAGCTACCAAGACCCTGCCCCCAATTACTAGGGTCCCCAATCAGTGTACAGAATGCACCAGTCTTTACACCGTATTTTTGGCTAAGATCTTTGATTTCATTAATCTCTATATTCCCAACTATTTCACCGTCTAACTCAATCATCCAGCTATAACGGTCATCGTCATCAACCATATTTTCGAGGTGCTTAACTTCGTCTTCTACTGTCATTTTTGAAAAATCAGCTCCAAGATACTTCGTAACTTCATCTTTGCTAATCCATTGTATAGTTACAGGAGCATATTTTGGATCGGGTTTTATGAGACGAAGTTTTTTAGTTATATCGTAAAACGGTATATCAATATCTCTAGCATACATAATACACTTATTTTACCACATGTTAGGTCTTAAGATTAGAGCTAAGCACTCAGACTAGATGTGAGTCTGGCCAGGTGTGGCAGTGTTTTAATTGTCAACACTATGTAAATAATGCTATAATTACCAAAGCATGACATCACGATTACAGAATTTTCTTGATGAGAACGGTCGCGTAACTCAATGGCCCTCAAAGAGAATAGTGCAGCTTGAGGTAGTTGGATACATTGCAAGCCACTTCCCGGATGGATCACAGTACAGTGAAGGCCAGCTCAATGAGGAGATTAAAAATCTACACACGTTTGGAGACTGGGCTATTATACGTCGCGAGATGTGTGACCTAGGGTATTTTACAAGAGATAAAAATGGTGTTATCTACACTAGAGTTGAAAAGGTTCTATAGAAGTATAGAAGTATGCCGGAAAGAATAATCTATCACAATCCTGACCACACCGAACATAAGGGGTGGACTGATGCAGAGGGTAAGTCGTGGGATGTTCCGGAGCGTCTTTTTCCGGTTTTAGACACACTTCTAAGTGATGACACCCTCAGAACAGAGTGGCTAGTTGTTCCTGAATTTCACCAGGAGACCCTTGATATTATTGCCAAGTCCCATTCGGTAGAAATGATTGAAGCCATAGCAAAAGCCAGCAGCGAAGCAACAAACGATAAGCCCACTAAAACGCAATTCGACAAGGGGGCGGAAACAGATGCGTCTGCTATATACCCTGGCACTTTCTATCAGGCGCTAATGTCGGCTGAGTGTGCAGTCTCTGCTGCTGATGCGCTCGTATCTGATCAGACAGACTTCACAATCACGGTGAGCAGACCTCCAGGCCACCATGCCGGTCGTAATTTTTATCATGGTTTCTGTTATTTTAATTTAGCAGCAATAGCTACCGAAACCATAAAAGAAAGCGGCAAAAAAGTTGCTATTATAGATTTTGATATCCACCACGGCGATGGTACGCAGGATATATTTTACGATGACCCCGATGTATTTTTCACTTCTCTGCACGCTGACCCGTCGTTAGTTATGCCCGGAACTGGGCACGTAGATGAGACTGGAATAAACAACAATATAGCTAATTTTCCCCTCCCTATTGGCGTAGATAGCGCAACATATATGCAGGCGTTGAATGAAGCTTGTCGGAGAGTCAAGAATTTCAGCCCTGACTATCTTGTGATTGAGGCCGGGTTTGATGGACACAAGAATGAGTTTCCAGACCTTCCGCCTATCACACAGCTGGATGACGAACAATATCATGAAATCGGAAAAATAATTGGAGCAATGCAAATTCCTAGTCTTGTGATATTTGGAGGCGGCTACAATCAGGATGTTACGTCAAATGCGTTCTTGAGATATATACAAGGTATGGAAGTTGGTAGAGGTGTAAGGAGTAAAATTGATTTATACGCTTCATACGACTCACTACCTCATTAGGGGTAGTGGTACAAGGTTTTTTATCCATGAATATAGTTAATTTTAATTCTATATACGAAGAAGTGTTTATTATCGGTATGGGCACTTTCCCTGTGGCCGTTTACGATATATTTGCCAAATGCGGCGTAAGTTCTAGATTGATTGAATACGGGGAGAGCTCGAGCTATCTCAAATATTTATGTGATAAAAAATCAATCAACTATGAAAACCTCTCAAGCAATCAATTGACCAAGTTGCTAAGAAATATTACTAAACCGACACTTATTGTTAGTGCTGTAAACAAATATATCTTTCCAAATGAAATACTCTCAAAGCCAAATATAGTAGCTATCAACTACCATAATTCTATCCTTCCTAATCACAGAGGGTCTCACGCAGAGGCTTTTAGTATATTTGACATGGATAGGTATACTGGAGTTACGTGGCACTATGTTGCTAAAGAAATTGATCAAGGTGATGTTATAGCTATGAAAAAACTCAGGATTGACAGAGACGACACGTCGATATCTTTATTGTCAAAACAAAATAAAGAAGCCCTGAAACTATTCAAAAGTTTTTTATCTGACTTATTAAGCAACAAGATAGTTAATGTCAAGAAGGTCTATCCGGGAGGCGAGTTACACCTATCGAAAGATTTGCCGTCCAACGGAGTCTTTAACTTTGAGTGGTCTATTGACAAAATGTATGCCTTTTTAAGGTCGTTTGATTATGGGGAGCTAAACATTATAGGCCGTCCACACCTTGTATACGAGGGAGTTGCCTACGCATGGAAGACTTACTTGTTGATTCCAGAGGGGTGTAGGAGCAGCAGGATTACCTTAGATACAGACAAGCGCACCATCGAAATTCACAAGGCTGGATCAATAAACTACATTCGCTTGGTTGACATAGAAATAATCTAACAGAAGTGCTATGTGGAGTGTCCGTTTGCAAGTTCATTAACTATATCGGAAATAATCACCATCCCAGTCGACAAATCTTTATCATTTATTGTCAAAGGTGGCATCACTTTTAATACTTCGTCATTAGCTCCGCAAAGTTCTATAATCATACCTTTTTCGAAAGCCAGTTTTCTTGCCTGGTTAGCGAGGAGTCCACTCTCAAACACCAACCCATTAAACATACCCTTGCCGCGCACTTTTAATCCAAACTTTTTATTGCTCGCCGAAATCTCCTTAAGACTACTGCGAATAAATTCACCTTTTTGCTTTATTTCGTTTGAAAAGTCCGTATTCTCCCAAAATGTACCAATGGCAGCCCGCGCTGATACAAAAGCCAATGTGTTGCCCCTGAAAGTACCATTGTGTTGCGCGGGTTGCCATATGTCATGTTCTGGCTTTATCAGGAGTAAAGACATTGGGAGTCCCGATCCAGATATAGATTTCGATAAGACCACTAAGTCTGGTGTGATTCCACTTTCTTCAAAGCTGAAGAAGTTTCCTGATCTACCGCATCCCGCTTGTATATCATCTACGATTAGCATGATACCATAGGTGTTTGCGATATCAGCAACCTGCTTCAGCCATGTATCACTAGCTACATTGACACCCCCTTCGCCCTGTATCGTCTCCAGGATAATAGCAGCCGGAATGTCTACTCCGCTACTGCGATCTTCAAGCATAAGTTTTAAATACTCTGACGAATTGATGCCAGAGATGTAATTATCGTATGGAAGAAAGGTGACATTTGTTAAATCTATTCCTGCAGCTTCACGAAAATGACTATTTGACGTTGCCGCTAGCGCACCTAGACTAACTCCATGAAACGAGTGGGTAAAAGCTATAATATTGCTGCGCCCTGTTTTGAGGCGGGCTAGCTTCAAGGCAGCCTCTACCGCGTTAGTCCCGGTTGGTCCGGTAAATTGTATTCGGTAGTTAAGTTTACGAGGATTTAGAATTACAGCTTTGAATGTATCAATAAAAGATATTTTTGCGTCTGTTGCCATATCTAAGGAGTGTAAAATGCCATCTGAATTAAGATAACTAATCATTTCTTGTTTAATTATTGGGTTGTTGTGTCCGTAGTTTTGACCACCAGCACCAGAAAAGAAGTCTAAATACGCCCTATTATCTGTATCGTAAATAGTTGAATCTAATGCTGATTTAAAGACTTTAGGGAATGCTCTGCTGTAACTCCTTACCTGTGACTCATTTGTTTCTATACTGATCATACTATTCACGATTCATTACTCCTTTCATAAGGTTAAAAATACTATTTGCTCTTTTTTCAATTGTTTTCTCTTTGGTATTGCTTCGAATAAGTATGTCGATCACATATGACTCATCTATCATATCTACCACTATGCCTATAGTTGACGTTGGGGGAAGGAGCGGTCTACGCCAGACCCCTCGCTCTTTGAACTCCGCAATCCCATCTTCGCGGAGCCTATTCTCGTTATCTCTAGGGTAATTCTCATAAACATAGTATAAATCGTTAAGCGAATTGTCGCGCTGTTTCGATAGGCTTATCGCCCTCAGGTATGAGAACGGTCCTATAGTGCTAGCGACATTTATGTCAATATCTCGCCCACTCTCATAGACTAATATTCTTTCGATATCAATCTGTCTCGACAAAGATACGACTATCTTTTCGAAGTATTGACTAGGTGTCATATGGTTTTTGTTCGCCATATTATGTATGTAGTTACTCTCTTGCTTACTAAGCGTAAAGCTAAGGCTACTGACATTAGTATTGTGAATAGAGCTTTTCTGCAGCATGTCACTACATGGATTATTAGCCATTAATGGCAACGCGGTCAGTAAGTTGTCTGTTCGCGGCTCGACTGAAGTGTTATTTAGTAAACTAGAGTATATTACGAACAGTCGCTCAAGTAGTATTGAAAACGACCATCCGTCAGTTACTAAGGCTGAAAATGAGAGGAATAGGTACCATCCATCACTAGTGGTAGAAATATATAGTCTCAGCAGTGGTCCTGAACTAGGATTAAAATCTTCTTCTAGGTCACGCCTGGAGACATTTTTTACAAAAGAGTCAAGGTTTATTGGCGTACTTTCTAGGATATGCAGTTTTGAGCGACAACCGCTTCTATATGTAGCTACTGATGTATCCTGTAGACTGTAGGACAAATTCAATGAGGCGGTTTCATCAACTAACGTAGATACAGCTTTCTTAAAGATATCGACATTCAAGTTACCTTCTATATAGAAAGCGGCCTGTTCATGATAGTCTTGCCCGTAACCAATTTTGTATGCGTTCAGTATATGAGATAAAGCGCTTGGCACATACAGAGAACCCTCTGTAATAGGGGCTAATTCGTGCTTAACGTCACTATAGGTAATTTCTTTGACTAGATCCAGTAAACTGTCTTTTCGAATAATTTGGCCAACAGCCACCCCAAAGCCATCTAGGCCTAATTCATTCTTTAGTTTTAGGGCTAGTATAGAGTCTCCTCCGTTTAATATAAAAGATTTCTTAACGTCTATAATATCTTTGCTTGTGTTTAACACCTTAGCCGTTTTTTCAATCAACATGCTTATGCCGATAGTTTGCTGCTGTACCTTTTTTCTGGTCTGGAGAGTAACATAGGGTTCAATATGGACGGGGTTTTTCTGAGAGATAAGTCTCTTATTGCAGTAGTCTTCAAGCGATTCAATTGCTTTGATGATATCAAAATCTTCCTGGTTCAGTACTGACGTAAACAATATACCTATAGGTTGCGATGCGTTCGCATCTATATCTATAGATAGCGGGAAGCCTGTGTTTTCATGAGTTGAAATTATTTTATATAAGCCTTTATTGCTTTGTATAGGAGCGGTTGTTATTGTTAATATGATATCAAAGAAAAGACTGCGACTCGGTACTAGCCCTGTTATGTCACATATGGGTACATGCTTAGCCTTATGTATATCCATGGCCAACTTTTGCATATACATTGCAGTGCTTCTAAGACTGTCTGAAGCTATACTGCTGGAGATGTGTACGGGTACAGTGTTAATGAACGGACCTAGGTGATCATAGTTTACCTCAAACTCCCTAGTGCTTAGTACAGACCCATACATCACTGGCATATTGAAATAGCCAACTAGCCATTCTGAGCAGATAGATTGCATAAGGGTTGCCAGAGACACCTTATACAACCTTGCTAGTTTTAGTAATGCAGAGCTTGTACGCTTACTAAGATATCTTTTCGCAGAATGTTCTGTTGAGCTATCTCTAGCACCACTAAAGACATCAATGTCATCTTTAGGTAGTGTAGATAAAGCATTTCCCCAAAATTGCTTATCATGATTACTAATATTACTACTCAACCATTTCAAGTAACCACTAGTAGAGTCCTCTTCTAGATATCTATCAGAAGAAGAGATTATCGAATCTAACAATATCGCAATACTTGGCCCGTCAAAGAGTATGTGATGATAAGTGATTGTCAAGTATAACTCATCATCAATAGTTGATATTAAGAACCTTACTGGCGGCTCGTCTCTAATGGTGTCCAACCTGTCTAGCTCATTAGTGGCTTTAGTGTGTAGATTTTCAATATTTCCAGACATACACGATATCCGTGGAGGAATTCCGCTAAGGACAACTTGCACCTCTTTGCCAGTAGACCAATCAAATACAGTCCTAAGTATATCGCACCTTTTTTGTATTTTTCTTATATTATTTTCGAGTGCGTCTGAGTCTAAGCCTGTTGATTTATCAATCAATACTGTAATCTGTTGCCTATAGATATTGCTATTACCAGCTTCACTGTCGACTAAAAAACCGTGTTGCGCCGGTAGGCAGGGTATAATTTTATCTATCTTAATCTCTTCTTGCACGAAGCCTTATCCTTTCCAGAAGATCTGATTGCTGCGCTTCATTAAGTGAATCCAGTGCACTATAACCACTCAAAACACTATCTATTTTTGCGGAAATGTCTGCTATAACCTCGTCCTTCATGCCTATATTCTCCTGCAAGCTAAAATAAAGAAGCCCATCGTACAACCTAACATCTACTTCAATAAACAGCACTTGCTTATATATAACTGATTCAAAAATCCGTACATCATTATTGTCGGAGTTAGCTATTCCGCCTAGGTAATTAATAACTACACTAACGTCGTCGACGCAGGGCTCTTCACTGTTATCATGATCAAGTCTTTCTTGAAAAGCGTCAAAGCTGTCATCTGTGTATAGGAGAGTATGTTTTATATATGTAGCCCACCCTATAGTGTCGCTTAGGTCGCAGTCTCTTGCTTCAACACGTACGGAGCGCTCGACGCCAAGGTGCAGGACATTTTTACCCAACGATTTCATAATTGCTTGCGCCGCAGCGTATATTGATAGTATACCATCATCCACTAATTTTATACTCTTCGGAACTGCAAGCCTGAACGAATGTCGCTCAGTGGTATGATTGCTTACGTAGGCATTACTTCTACCTAAAGGTGTAGTGTTACATGCGTGTTGTTTTAGAAAATAACGCAAAAGTTTCGTATCATTTCTGGCTGGAATACCCTGGTTGTTTAATAGCAGATCTATATCTCTGTATAAAATATTCCATGAATACACATCAAAGATATAGTGGTGGATTATAAATAATATTCCCAACTCAGACCCTACCCTAATAGGTGCAGAAATTGCCATGCAATCGTGCAATTTTAGCTTTGTACGATATTTCTCGATCAGTGTATTGATTTCGTCGTATGAGCAAATTTCTTGAAGTTCAGCCAGTCTGATCATATCAAGTTGTTGGTATGCATCATGAACTTTTTCAAGAATCTTAGGTATGTTATTTATCGTCAATTTTTTATTACGAAGGACTGCAACCTGGACCTCTCCGTAGTTAACGAAACTACCTGATTCTGTGATGTATTTCTGCTGAATTGCAGACATGAAGTTGTCTGGTATGTGCATGCTATCATCATCGGCTTTGCTTACTTTCGCTACTTGAGCAAGTTCAAATGGAGTTTGATTGGTTATAATGTCTCTAACACTTACTGACAGACCGTAAGATCTAAGACGAGATGCGACCTTTATGCTCAGAAGTGAATCGCCACCAGCTTCAAAGTAGTTGGTATCCGCATTGACATTGTATTTCAAGACCTCTGAGTAAACCGATATTATTACAGATAATAAGCTATTATTCTTGGTATTTTCTTTATTGCTATCAAGTTTTTTCGCAAAACGAGCAAGCTCATGTCTATTGACTTTACCATTGTTACTGCGCGGAATCACGTCTACATTCACAATCTTCCAAGGAATCATATATTGTGGAAGTTTTTGTGATAAAGTTGACTTTAGATCGTCCTCTTTATATTTATCGTCGATCGACACAAATCCTATTATTCGCTTATTGGCGCTGTTGTCGTAAATTATGGCTGCCGCATCTTTAACTCCGGATATATCCTTTAGGCTATTTTCTATTTCTCCAAGTTCAAAGCGTTGCCCGCGAATTTTCACTTGATTGTCTCGACGACCACTGAATGCCAGGTTTCCATCAGGTAGCCATCTGCCATAGTCGCCAGTCCTATACATCTTTCCAGTGCCGAGGAATGTATCTTCTACAAATGCTGCCTCCGTTCGAATGTAATCATTTGCATATCCGTCAGCGACAGCAAGGCCACCTATTGCGATTTCTCCAACAAGCCCTTTAGGGCTCAACTTTTGATCGGCATCCAAAATATAGGTGTGGATATTTCTTAATGCTCGCCCGATAGGAATGGAGGAATGCTTATATAGTGAGTCGTGAGTTATACGATAAAAATGTGTATCATCAGATGCTTCTGCTGGCCCATATGCATTAATTAACGATTGTTCTGGGTACAGGTTGACCCATTTTCTGGCTATATCATTTGTTATAGCCTCACCTGTTGTAATGACTTTTACACGGTTTAATCCTTTTGACAGAGAAGCGTCGCTACCTTCAGCATCAAGATATGCAGATAGGAGCGAAGGTACAATTTCTAATACAGAAATATTGTTACTGGAGATCATCTGATACATTGAATCCGGGTCAATTAAAAGACTGTGTCCAACAATATCAATAGTCGCCCCGACCACAAGGCCGCATGTTAATTGCCAGACTGATATATCAAAAGAAGCTGGTGCAGTCTGAGCGATAACGTCATCTACAGACAACGATAGCTCATCTATCATCATGTAAAGATGATTTAAAAAGCCACCATGTTTTATCGTAATACCCTTGGGTTTTCCTGTTGATCCAGATGTAAAAATTATATAAGCAATGTCGTCTACTCTAATATCGTGGCTCTTTATAGTTTTCAAACGTTCCGTTCCTATGCTAGAAATATCCACGATCGTACAGTTATCAAAAGTCACGTTCGCACCATCCGTTACTATCGTATTTACGCCAGACTGCTTCGAAAAAAATTTATTTCTTTCTTCGGGGTTATTTATATCAAGTGGCACATAGACAGCATTCAACATCCAGATGGCTAGCATAGTAGCAATATACTCCACCGATCTTTCCATATGCACACCGACTCTACTTTGAGAGGTTACGCCGACATTTAAAAGAGAGGAGGCTATTGCTTCAGATTTATTTAACAGTTGCTTGTATGAACACACTTGGTCGTCTTGTCTAATAGCTATTGCGTTGCCTCTCCTTGATACTTGTCTCAAAAATTGGTCTATAATGGATGCTTTAGGTAAAACAATTTCTTCCCCTTGACCTAGAAATAATAAGTCTTTTATTTCCTGTGAACTATTTAGTTCGATATCCAGGATCTGCGCACTATCGTTTGACACTACATAATTCAATACAGTCTCAATCTTATCCAAGACAGCTTCTGCGAAATTCCTATCAACCTTAGCCTCATCATATTCTACTGCCACGGTCATATCACCATTGAAATCTTCTACTGAAACTATGATATCCATTTTCGGTGTTTTGTTAGTTATCAGTGTATCGGAGACAATACCAGGAAGTGTCAGCTTGCTGGAATACTCGACCATCACGTTGTACAGCCCGCCCACCCCGTCTGCTCCTAGGGATTTTGTTAAATCAAGCAAGGAAAAATTTCGCTTTTCAATATTTCTCCACATCACACCACCAAAATCAAGTAATCCTTCTGAAACTCGAGTGCTACTATCTATGGTTATGGGGCAGGGCAATACATTGATATCGCAGTGTATACTCTCGTCATCTATTTCGCGAGTACTGATGGGTGTTGAGATGACCATCTCATTCTGTTCTGTCAGCCGGTACAACAGAATTGATACGGCGTACATAAATATCGTATTTAAGGATATCTTGTTAGATCTTGCATATAAGCGCAACTTATCGGCAACAGCCCTCTGTAGCATGTTGTCGACCACCTTGGCAGATCGTTCTTTAGTAGAATCGCTACTCCTTTGAATGTTAACCAGTCGATCAATACTTGATAGTTTATCAACCCAATAGGCAGTATTGTCATTTGCCGATACATGCTTGCGTACGGATTGGTGTTGAGTTATTTTTGGTGTATGTTGATTATCTATTAGCAATAAGAACTGTTCAATGAACATATTCCATGAAATCGCATCGAAAATAATATGGTGAGATGCAATATAAATTATATTTTTGTCAGCAATATACCTCAACAAAACATCTTGCTGTAAGTCAAACGGCCTCTTTAGTGACTCAAGTGAAGCGCTCTCTTCTGCCTCAGTTACACCTGAGTCATAAAAGTAGGGCACTCCATCTTCCTCTGTTAATTTATAACGAAGCGAGACATGGCTAGACATTATTATACAAAGAGCTCTTTTTATATTGTTGAAGCTAATTGTACTGTCAAGAACTACTTTATGTATTATATTGCCACTATCATCATTGACATCTAATTTAGTCTGATAGTAAAAGCTCTTTTCTATAGGATTTAGGGGTATATTCTTCATAATTTTCTACCCGAGCAATCCTACAAGCATTTCTGGAGTATCATTATCAATGATGTCCGTTAGCTTAAGTTCTACCGAATATTTATCATTTATTAGTGCTACTAATTTCAATGCAATAAGAGAGTCGCCGCCAATGTCAAAAAATGCAGTCGAGCCTGTTATGGGTATGTCTGCCCCAAATACACTCTGCCATAAATCAATCATCTCCAGGAGTCTGACATCTCTTCTTTTTGGGCTTAGCTTAGGTTTATTGTTGTCTAAGTTTAATAGCTTCTTGAGACCTTCATAGTCCACCTTTCCGTTGCTACTTAACGGAACCTTATCGATATCACGTGAACCAGATAGGGTAATATTATTAGGAAGAAATGAGTTAAGAAATGTCACGCTGTATGAATCTTTACTTTTATATAAACAGTATAGGTTAGTGGTCTGATTTGGTGCGGTAATATTTACTAAATACACCAAAGAGTTGCCCGTACCGCTCCTTAATCTCGACTCAAGCCCTTCAAGTTCAAGTCTCTGTCCGTTCATCTTGATCTGCCTATCCACTCTTCCCATAAAAATATAGTTTCCATTATCATCAATGGTAGCTATGTCACCTGTCCTGTAATATCTTTCGCCTCTACTGTCGTGAAAAGCTTTTTTATTATCATGACCAATGTAGCCTTTAGCAAGATATTTACTATGCAGTAACATCTCGTTGGTTTGTGGATCAAGCGTTATTTTCATACCGTCAAGAGGCTGTCCAATAGGCACTCTTCTCGCTATTTTTTTCTTAATCTCATATGTCGTTGCGCATATTATAGATTCGGTTGGACCATAGGCATTTATCAAGTGCTCAACTTTTCCTAGGAGAGTGTTTGCTAGCACGCTGGGCAACTCTTCGCCAGCAAGAACCAGTGTCTTGATTGAGTCAAGAGTGTCATTGTCTAGGTTTTCTGCAACAGAGGGCGGTAGGGTTACTGTAAGATCCGAGTATTCTTCTGCTATATTACTAAATGTTCCATACAGGTTGCCTCGAATTCTGCTTCCTGGAATGATTAAAGCAGCGCCGTTTAATAGAGTTGCCCATATCTCTGCAAACGCAGAGTCGAAGCTTAAGTAGGCAAATTGAATCACTTTGGATGTATTATCTATGTAGTATGCTTTGGCGAGTTTGCTGGCGACCCATTGTAGAGATTCGGCAGTAGCCAGTACTGACTTTGGCTGCCCTGTAGTTCCAGATGTGTGTAGTATATATGCTTCATCGCTGCGTAGAACGGGATGCTTGTCTTTAGGGGGCGTGCTTAGCTCCTTGAGCAAATCAGAAATTTTATAAAAAGTAAGGTTGCTTTTGCCTTTATCTATCTGAAAGTTGTCGTCAATAAGTACTGAGCGAGTAAGACAACTTAACATAGAGTCTATATCCTCGGTGCTTAATCTTGGATCAATTGGCACTATCGTCTTCTCGGCGACTACTGTGGCAATAAGACAGGCTATTGAGTTTATGCTCTGATCGGCAATTAGTCCGATGCGTGTGTCTGGTATTTTGTGCAGAATATTATTCACATAGAGATCTACCAGATCTTTTAATTCCCGATAAGTTACGTTTTTATCTCCACATGCCATAGCGATATTATTCGGATATTTTGACATAGTCTGCATTAGTTGTTTTTTAAGCGTCATCTTTAGCCCCTTCTGTAATTGGCCCCTGCCAGTAATTAATGCACACAGAAAACTTTTGATCTGAGCAAATCGCCATTGTAAGCGATCCACCTTTGATGACCTTAAAATATCCTCTAGTGATTTCATGATTTTGCGCCTTGGCACTAAATGAAGAGTTCTCGGTAAATATCGCCACTTCCACAGGATCATAATCATAGAACCCTTGTCCAGACATTTTTACCGCAGCCTCTTTCAAACACCAATTTGACACTAGGTCTGCCGCAGTTGTGTACTGCTCTTCTCGAGAGAAAGCAAATTTTTGGATTTGTTGTATCTCACTCATCCTTGATGCTCTCTCTATGTCAAGACCAATCCTAACGTCATCTTGCACAAGCGCCAGAGCTAGCGTATTTTTGGTATGAGAGTAGCTTATAGAGATTTTAGGATTGTCAAGGTGCGGCTTGCCTAAACTGTCAAATAGCAGTTTGACAGGAGATCTCGTAACGCTTTCGATCATATTTTTCACAATCGTACGCCACTCGCTGCGAGATGGCTGTGGTTTCTTATGATTATAAATAAGTATATTTACATGCGTCATGGTTTTAGTTTTCTTACCATCTCCACCTCGTGCTTTATGAACCCATATTTCTTGTATATTTCTATGGCGTGAGTGTTATCGCTAAGCACAAGTAGACGTAACGTGTCGCAACCTTCATTTTCAAAATGATTCTTAATCTTGTCCATTAACTTTTGTCCAATACCTTTTGCCCTATGACTTGGCTCAACAAAGAGTAAGCCAATCCAGCCATCTCTCCTTGGAATATGTGTTGTGTCAAAAACCACGTCATCTCCAGGGCGGTGGTTAATAACCACCCCTTGTATAAATCCAATAATACTATTTGCTTCTTCCGCCACATAGATTACTCCATTCATGGATCCGCTATCGTCTATCATTCTCTGCATGTAATCATGCGCAACCTTCTGATCTTTAAATGGCAAGGACTCCTTTGTCATATCCACTTCGGCAAAGTGTTTCTGGAGCTTTACCATCAATCTATCTATAGACTTTCTGTCTTGAGGGTTGAATTCTCGAATCATTTTATTATCCTTACAAATGAATATTATACCATATGACTGCTAAGAAGCAGTATCTTCGCCTGTGGTAATATTTCTAGCCTGGAGTGTTGCTCAAAAAACATTAATAAATTATTACTACGGTGTACGCCAATACTATGACAGACTATAATTCCATAGACTATGGGCAAGAGATTATAGAAAATAATCGCTAGCTTCGTCGTCCTGGGTATGACGAGAAGCTGCCCGAGACAAAGACAGCTTAGTCATTACTTTACACTCAATTGACATCACCGAACAGCGTCCATACTTACCCCGCTCACTCGACATACGCCTTGCTGGCGCAGTCAAGATGAGCAGATGTAAGAATGAACGAGCTTAAGCGAAGCTCGTAATACTAGTTGATGATCGTTAGCTTATTTCACAAAAAGACAGGCCAGCTAGCGCGTACTGCGCTGGCGCACAAAACACGCCATCTGTCTGTCATTTGCGAAATAAGCCTAGTCCTAGAAGCTACGCGGCGGCTTTCGTGCGACCATTGCAAGCTCGCCGGAGGGCGCGCCTTGCAATCATCGCACGGCCGATTGACATATACGTATCCTTAGATTATTTTACAACTCATCTAAGGAAAGAATCTCACCAGGCTCGTCAATATTCGACCAAATCGCAGAATTATCACCCAGTAAGCTCTCAATCGTCGCTGTATATATCTCAATTTCATCATCCAAGTCAAACCGACTGCGCACGGCATGAGCAGCGCGCCGCAAGTGGTTTTCTGTGGCTGGATTTTCCAGCAAAAATAAGAACCTCGGTAGGTTGCTGTTCGTCGCGTCCCAGCCGCCATCATCGAAAAATTCCATATAATTTACCAGGCGGCGATTGATAGCACTAGGCGGCATACCTTTAGATACGACATCAAAGAAAAATCGCCGCAACCCATCGGCTGTTTTGAGCGACAAAAATGCGTCGGGCGGATTAGCCGGAAAATAGCTATAAAGCGCCGTTTCGCGCCGCAAAAATACTTTTAGCGGTGGATATTGGTGCTGTAGTTTATTGGTGCACGAATACACATTAACTACATGATTAACAAACGATTGACCGACAACTTTATCGCGGTAGCTCGCTTTGATGATAGCATCGGTAACGCGTTCGCTGCCATGAATCGATTGCAGCTGCCTAAGTCCTTTTGGCGTTAAATAATACGCTGCCGGCACGCCCCGCAATCTATAGCTTTTGTCATATCGTCTAGCCACAAAACCATGTTTCATCAGTACATTCAACTTTTCAAACAAATTTGAACCCGACTTAATACCCAGACTATCTGCCAACAATTGACGACTACCGAACCGATATTTGTATAGCGTTTCCAGGATGTCTATCTGTCCCTGCTTGAGCGCTGAACGTTTGTCTATTTTCATTATCAGCCTTTCACGATTCCTTTCTAGTATATTTATATAGAAAGAAGAGAAAAATAGCAATATATAACAGTAGTTTTATAGATGAATTATACTGTATATCGATATTCGGTATATTTTACATCATAAAATTGCTAAAAACTATTGAATATTTGTAGTACAAATAGTACAATTTAAGTAGAGGTTTAATCATAAAACTGGCTCGTTAATAACACGAAAAACTAGGCTTCAAACAGTAGCGCTTTTTGGTTATCATCCCGTGTAGTATACTGGGGTTAATGAGCCAATCAAGAATTCAGCTACAAATCGACACATCAAAAGAAGTGCGCAACCGAGCCAAAGCCGTTGCCTATAGCCAAGGCATGAGCCTGACCGAATTGGTGCTTAAGGCGCTAGCGACGGTTGGCGACAAGGAGCTGAAACAACTGATTGAAAAGGATTTGCAGGAGCGCTCTGGACGCGGGCGTCCGCAGCAGTTCAAGTCTAGTTGATGTTATGACGAGTCGCGATAGGAGGGATTATGGCGCGACCAAAAGGAAGTAAAAATAAACCAAAAGCCCCGCTGATGAAGCAATTTTCGTTCACGACCGAGCAGCGGATTAGGCTGGTGGCAAATTTAATCGTCGAGAAAATTACCGAAGATGGCGCGTTTGCCAAAAAGCTAATTACGATACTGGAGGATGATAAAAATGTCTCCAAATAACCAGCCACGAATTGGTTTGTTGGCGATACGGGTTTCTTCTGACAAGCAAGGTCTTGATGGCGACTCGCCCGAGGCCCAGCGCGAACAAGGCGAAGCTTACGCCAAGGCGCACAATATCATAATTACCGAGACGATTATTTTGCTTGAGTCTGCTTCGCATGAAGTACAACCAATGCAAAAGGTCATTGATGTCTGCAAAGACAAAAGTAAAGGTTTTCAGGTCGTGCTGATTAAGTCAATCGACCGTTTTACGCGCGGTGGCGGAGATTATTATTCGCCGTTGAAACGACAGTTGACGCGTCTAGGCATCGCCCTTGAGGATATGTATGGCGTGATTGGCAAGCAGCAAATAAACACGCTGGAGCACACTGGATTTAAGTATTATTGGAGCGAGTTTAACCCGACGCAAAAGTCGGAGTATTTGGAAGCGGAACGCGCCAGAGATGAGATGCGCGACATTATGAGTCGGATGATTGGTGCGGAAATTCGCTACACTCAGCTAGGCTATTGGATGCGTCGTCCGCACTATGGTTTTCGTAGTGTCAAGGTGGATACAAAAAATGGTCGACGTACGATCTTGAAGCCTGATGAGAACGAGGCGAAGTTTATTATCAAGCTTTTTGAAATGCGTGCCGCTCACATTTATACCAATCAGCAAATTGCTGACGAGCTAAATTCGATGGGCTTTCGCTCGCGCGTTACGATTGTGCGCGACAAATACGACCGAACCAAAATTAAGCGGCAAATTGGCGGCAAGCAAATGACCGCCAAAATGATCGACCAGTACGCCAGTAAACTGGTTTATTGCGGTATCATCAAAGAAAAATGGACGCATGACCAGCCAGTCAAGGCGCAGTTTGATGGATTGGTTAGTGTTGAGCTTTTTAATGAAGCGAATCGCGGGCGGATTTTTGTGGAAATTGATAGTCGCGACATGATAACTATCAAACGTAGAGCTGTGCCCGAGCACCTGAAAAATAAACAAATCTACAATCCAGAATATCCGTATAAGCAAGTCGTTGCTTGCCCGAAGTGTGGCAAAACCCTTTCTGGCAGCGCTTCGCGTGGCAAGATGGGCGCGTATTATCCGGCGTATCATTGTAGTCGCAATGGTCATTATTTCCGTGTGCCTAAGGCTGAATTTGATAAGACGATAGAAGACTTTGTGAGGGCTATTACTATCAAGCCAGAATACATTGACGATATTATCGCTGCTATTGCCGAACTGTGGCGCGAGCGCCAAGCAAAGCAACTAGAAGCCAACCAACAGCGCCTAGAGTACCGCCAGAGCCTGCAAAACCAGATTCGGGCGACCGTGGACAGAATGCGCGTTGTCACGAGCGAAACGGCGCTTACGTACCTGGAAGAGGATATTATTAGCGCCGAAAATGAGCTAGCAAAACTAGACAAAGAAATCGCCAATCAGCCCAACCTACAAGCCGAATTCGACCAAGTCTTGCAATACGCCAAATACATTTTGGAACACCTTTCAGAGCTGCTACTTGACCTCTGTAATCCACTGCGAAAAGCCGCCTTTTTCGCTGCCGTCTTCAATAAAATTCCTACCTACGACGAAATAAAGTTTGGAACCCATAAAAATAGCCCGCTACCAGAGGTAAACGAGCTGTTTCGTATCCGAATGGATGATAAGTCCTTTGATGGTGACCTCACGGGGAATCGAACCCCGGTTGCTGGGATGAGAACCCAGTGTCCTAACCGCTAGACGATGAGGCCGCTTAGTCACTATAGCAAAAAAATCGGCCCTTGTCTAGCGATAATGTTGTAAAAAAGGCTTGACATACCCTAGGCGTGATGCTACACTGATCGTGTCATGCACTTGCATGGTGGAGACAACTAACACAAACAGCACTCGATACAGCCACCGCAAGCCACGAGATGCAGGAGAACCCATACTGCATTTGTCTGGTTTGTCCACGCTATAACTGTGCAAATATCACCCTTGGCACCCGTGCGAGAGGTGCCAAGCAAAGGAGGATTCCTTGGGTATCTTACCCAGCCCAGGAGATGTGCGATTTTCACTTCCCACGTGGGGAGTGATTTTCGTTTGGCGATGCGCCCTGGCGCGGCGTGAGGCGATCGATCGGCAGGCGGAAGCCAAAGGTACTCCCCTGCCCCTCCCGCGAATGAAAGATTAGCTCGCCATGGTGCCCTAGCACGATCTTCTTTGCCAAGAACAGCCCAATCCCCGTGCCATCGGGCCGCTGCAGCTGGGCATTGTGCGCCCGAAAGAACTTCGTAAAGATCTTGCGCTGCTCACTCTGCGGCACTCCAATGCCATGGTCTTGCACGGTGCACACCACCCAGCCGTCCTTGCGGTAGAGTCGCACCGTAATAACATCAGCACCAGGCGAGTAGTAAATAGCATTATCGATATAATTAACGATGACTTGCCGGAGTTTATTCTCGTCGATTAGCAGAGGTGGTATAACCCCACGCGGCCGATAATCCACCCGCAAATGGTGGCGCTCGGCGATGAGCTGAATAGACTCAATGCTCTCTGCCACCAGCGCGGCAACATCGCCTAGGCGGAAGTCGATTGTGAAGTTGCCAGTGCGGATGCGCGACACATTAAGGAAGTTGCCAATCAGCTGCACCATTCGCTCACTACTCGTAAAAGCCTCGGTAAGGAAGGTGCGCTGCGTGGCATTAATCTCACCAGCGTCACCCTCCAGCACCATCGATATATAGCCCTTCACACTAGTGAGCGGTGTACGAAGCTGGTGGCTCGCCATACTGACAAACTCATCCTTTGCGGCATCGAGCTCGCGCAGGCGGCGGTTAGAAGCGCGCAGTTGGCGCGTTGCGTGGTCTACCGCTTGGGTGAGCTGCTGCTGGAACTGCTGCGTGGTATTGTGGCACTGCTGCGCCATCAGCGTCACCGCGCATTGCTGAGCTATCATTGCAAGAGTGGCTCGCTGTGCAGTAGTATACGTGGCTCGCTCAGCTGGCGGGCCCAGCACGATATATCCACAGTGATTGCCCTGCCACACCAGCCGCAACACTACAGTAATGTTGTAATGACGAAGTGCGTGACGCTTGGGTAGCATGGCGGTCATTGTGCGCATCGTTGCTTCTTTGCATAGCGGCAAGAGTGCCCCAACAGAGGTAGCGCATTCATCTGGTAAGTCAATTAGCGGCAGCGCTCCATCCACCATTACCATCACTCCGCACCAAGTAGGCCAAGCAACTGCCCTTAGCGCTGTGCGTACCGCTGCTACCACTTCTGCAAAGTCGGTCGCACGAGCCAGTGCACTACCCAGTGCTACCAGTGGCTCGGCTGATATAGGTGTCGTGCTTGATTTTGGGTGATTTTGTTCCATTTTCATGCTACACCTGCTATTATAAAGCAAATGGTTAAAATTGCCATCATCGAAGACGACCAAACCATCAGCCAAATGTACCGCATGAAGTTCGAAGCGGCTGGCTTTGCGGTGGAAGTTGCAGGCGATGGCAAAGCTGGCATCATGCTCGTGCAACGGACTCACCCCGATATCATCCTGCTCGACCTCCAGATGCCCCACCTCAATGGTGCCGACACACTCGAGCACATCCGCGCTTACTCATGGGGTAAGGATATCCCAGTTATCGTTCTCACTAACCTTGGTCACGAAGAAGCCCCCAAAAAACTTCAGCACCTCGGTGTCCACAGCTACATTGTCAAAGCCGAGCTTACCCCCAGCCAAGTCGTCAAGCGAGTGGAGGAGGCTTTGGTGGAACATGGTGTAGCTGTTACTAATATACACGGGTAGGTGTTTATCAACCATTAGCAACACGAGAGTGACGGCTCTGCCTCACATACTATACTAATCGCATTACCTTCTTTAGCCTCTATTACCATCGTATACACTGTTTATTGCTTACACCATTTAAGAGTCATCTCAACGACTTTTTCAAATCTCGCAAAGCCATCCTAATAAGCTGCTCATCGTATGCCTTTGGCTCCACAATCGACAGTATTTTTGCTCGCTGCTGTTTGCTGGGTTCGAGTTCATCCGTCAGATCGACTATCCCCTGCAGGACGCGCTGGTCAGTTTGTGTCTCGGCAAGCCGGTAAAGGTCTGGCATGATGGCGCGGATCTTCTCGCGGCAGCGGTTAGCTAGGCCGGTATTGCCTCGTTCTTTTTCTGATGGTGCTGACCAGCCGCAGGCGATTTCGACGAGGAGATCGAGGCCGTAACGAAGGCCGATGGTTGTATAGTTGCCGACGTGTATTTCATGGGTAATGACAGTCGTGACTGGTTCGGTTGCTTCATATAGTTCGCGATTGAAGAATGCGTTGTTTTCAATTGTCCAGTACACTTCATCAGTACTGGTATCTTCTGATTGAGCATGGAGTACATGCCAGATTGCTGCGGGAAGGATGCTGCTATCTTTTCTTGCGCGTAGCTGCGTCCAATCTATCTTGTATTCTTTGTACATCCCAAGGTCCTCGTTCTTATTTTTAATATAATACCATCCAATCCCTCAGTCTCGCCACTCCCTAGAGTGTATTCTCAGGCAGGCAGTTTGGATTCTCACGTCAGTGGTGGTACAATAAGGGCTAGTAAGCACCCGTAGCTCAGCGGATTAGAGTACTTGGCTTCGAACCAAGTGGCCGCAGGTTCGAATCCTGCCGGGTGTACCAGTTCTGTTCCATATCACCCAGCTTGGTCTGGGTTTCTTTATACGGCACTATTTGCTATTCATTTCGTGGCCGCACCATACAAAAAAAGGGTTAGCACACCGCTAGCCCCTTTTGTTACACTACCACCACAATAGCTATTAGCGAGGATAATAGTATGTCGATGACTGCATAGGCCCTGTTGTACTTGTCGTGTGCCACAACACAACCACCCCAGCTGCCAGCAAGATCAAGAAGACAACAATCGCCACTGCTGCTAAGACAAGGCCAACAATGTAGGCGATCTTAAGCCCCTGCGCCCACGTCTTGTCGCGCTCGGTCGCAACATATGGCGTACCGTTTGCATCTGCTGTGGTACTCGTCAGCAAGAAGAAGTCGACGATACCCCAGACAGATAGGACAAACAACCCCAACAGTGAAACGATATTAATATACGGCACAGCTGATGTTACCGTACAGCCCACTGCAACCCAAAAGCGGATCTTGCCCAGCTCGTCGCCGCGGTACCAACGAGCCAAGCCATACTGCCCCATAAACGCAGCGAGGGCTACGACCGCCAAGTAGTTGCGCGGCGAGGTATCAACCGGTGCAGGCGCAGCGGATGGTACTGCTGGTTGGCTGGCAGCTGGAGCTGCTTGCGACGTTACCTCAGTTGGTGGTGTTGGTTGTGCTGTAGGTTGTTCGTTTGCCATTGCTATTCTCCCGATTAAACTCTCTTGCCCCATGGTAATGCGTTTTTGGCAAAAAGACAAGCAAGCGCGAGCAGTGCGGTAAGAGAGCCTTTTAATTCACTCCACGACCTCTTGACAGAACCCCAGGCTATCCGCTATAGTAAAAGGGCTTTGCACGGGTAGTGCAGACACGACATGGGCCAGTAGCTCAGCTGGTTAGAGCACCTGCCTCTTAAGCAGGGTGTCGAGGGTTCGAGCCCCTCCTGGCCCTCCATAGCATGTAGTCCTCGGTATTACCAGAGGACTGTTTGCTATAGAGACACCTATCACTAGTATTAACCATACATTTACGAAAGGATTACACCTTATGCCTACTTCATCACTCAACGGTCGCGAGCTCGCAAGCTTCATCAAGCAGCGCCAAGCCCGCCAAGTGCGCCACTTACGCCAAGCGCATGGTATCACCCCCAAGCTGCTCATTATCACTCCACTTAACGCATCGGGGCCGATCAATGCCTACGTGCGCTACAAGCAAGCCTATGCTGCTGATATCCTCGTTGATACAGAGGTAGCACCAACTGCCGAAATAGATATGCCAGGCGCGATCGACCGAGCAAACAACGACCCACACATCCACGGTATTATCGTCCAACTACCGCTCAACGACCCATCACAAACAGATGCCATCGTGCAGCGCATCTCTCCCGCCAAGGACGTCGATGGCCTGAGTGGCCCGCAAGCTGCCTATACGCCAGCAACGGCGCAAGCGATCGATTGGCTACTGGCAGGTTACAACATTAGCCTCGATGATAAGCAGCTCGCCATCATCGGGCGAGGGCGGTTAGTAGGCGCACCACTGGAGCGGCTGTGGCGCGACCGCGGCTTGACGGTAACAGTGTGCGACCGCCAAACACCTAATACTACAGAGATCATCGCTGCAAGTGACGTCATCGTCACCGCTACTGGCCAGCCCCATCTCATTACAGCGGATATGGTCAAAACAGGTACAGTGGTAGTTGATGCTGGCACAGCAAGCGAAGGTGGTGTTATCGTTGGCGATGTCGATCCAAGCTTGCGCGAGCGCAGCGATGTCACTCTCACTCCAGAAAAAGGCGGCGTTGGCCCTCTCACTATTGCTGTGATGATCGACCACGTTATTCAAGCGGCGCAGGCAACGATTGAGTCGATAGAAGGGTAGCACTAGATTCCATAAGAGTCAGCAGTGCTTGTAGCCTTGATATTATCTAGGTTTAGACCGACACACCTTGCAGATATATATCATGAGTGATATATTATACCTATGGATATTCGTACTGACGTTTCACTCAAACCATATTTGACGATGCAGCTTGGCGGCAACGCCCATACTATGGTCGACCTCTATACCAACGATGATGTCGTGGCGGTGTGCACGATGGCCCGCCAACAGCAGGCTGAACTCTTCGTTCTTGGTGGCGGGAGCAACACTCTAGCCCAAGACAGCGTCTTTGCTGGCATTGTGGCGCGCAACCGTATTCCAGGCTTCTCAATCATTGCTGAGGATGATGAGTCAACAACGATTACTGTTGGTGCAGGAGAAGTTCTCGATACTATCGTGGCCAAGACAGTAGCTAGTGGTCTGAGTGGCATTGAGGCGCTATCGGCTATCCCAGGTACAGCAGGCGCTGCGCCAGTGCAGAACGTTGGTGCGTATGGGCAGGAGATTGCCGACACACTCGTCTCGCTCGAGGCATATGATCGCCAGCAAAAGCGGTTTGTATCGCTGAGCGCCGCCGACTGCGAGTTTTCGTACCGGCACAGCATTTTCCGGGGCCGCGAGATGGGGCGATATATCATCACAAGCATAACGCTCCGCCTGCGCAAGGGTTTGCCGCAGCCACCCTTCTACCAAGCCGTTCAAGATTATCTCACCACCCACGCTATAGCAGAGCCTACCCCGCAAGACATTCGCCGAGCCGTCATGACAATCCGCGCTGGCAAGCTGCCTGACCCAGCCAAGCTCCCCAATACTGGATCGTTCTTCAAAAACGCGATTATTTCCAGCGAGGCATTTGCTCAGCTCCAGCAGCACTACCCCACGGTGCCACACTATGCCCTGGCCGATGGGCGCATCAAGGTGCCATCGGGCTGGCTCATTGAGCAAGCGGGGCTCAGAGGCAGCGTTCTCCACGGCATGAAAGTACACGATAAGAATGCAGTGGTGCTCATCAATCAATCGGCCACCAGCTACCGCGATCTTGCTGCCGCTCGTGAGGAAATTATTCGCTCAGTGGAGGAAAAATTCGGCATCACCATTGTGCAAGAACCGCTAGAAATGCCAGCGGCGTGACGAGTCAAATAACATACAGTACCTGTAGATATCTTTGTCTTTTACCCTTGTTCATCAATAATTTTTGCGATACATATAGTCAAGAAAGTAAAATTGACTATATATTTTTGAGTATCTATATCTCACTATTTTTTGCTTGTTCTCTGCCAGCTTTGTACCTCTCTCCTATCGGACGAGCACGAAGTTCATTTCGTCCTACTAGAGAATTCTTTTCTTATTGCTCCCCTATTTGATAACCTATGGAGCGCATATGGGGCGTAGTCGAAGCAAAGCAAGCCATAATCACCTCGATTCGACTTCTCACCTCTTGCACTTTTACCTCAAAACCCTTATGCTAATTGCATGAGGGTACGACGCGGGTATACAATCGTGGAAATTATTATTGTGCTAGCAATTATGCTAGTGCTGCTAGTACTGGGTGTGGTGACACTCAATAATACGCAGCGTTCCTCGCGCGATACCGCTCGCACGACTACTGTTGAGACAGTAGCACGCAGCCTTGAGTCTTTCTACAACGGCGACGCAACCGGCACGTCGGGTGAGCAAGGACACCGCTATCCGTCGGCCGAGCAGTTTTTGACTTCGCTTAATGGCACAGCAATTCGTCATATCCTCCCTGGACTATCTGAGGATAGCTATCAATACCCATCGCGCAGTGGTCAGCAAGCGCTCTTCGTCCAGTCGCCAAGCAATGGTATTAGCAAAGATAGTGCATCGATTGACCGCTTTGTCTACGAGCCACGCGCTCGCGATGGTTCGCTCTGCGTCACCACCAGCCAAGAGTGTAGCCGCTTCTTCCTCTACTACCGACTAGAACGCGCACCAACAGTAACGCTAACCATTACGAGCAACCACCAATGAAGCATAGTCCAGACGCTGGCTTTACCCTGGTAGAGATGTTGGTAACAATGGTACTGGGCGTGCTCTTTGTTGGGACGCTCTACCAGCTCTACATTGTGACAATCCAGAGCGCAACAGAAGCCAATCGCGATGCCAAGGCGAGCATTGTGGGGTATGAGCTACTCCGCCGCGAAGTTGGTGATGGCACACCAACGCCGTGCACAAACCGCACGGCCAATCGTAATCTTACGAGCGACCACTCACTCGATACCGATGGCTTACCTCAGCCCATTAGTGCCACTATCGTCGTTGATTGCCCATATAGTACCACCGCGCCACAGGTAAGCCGTGTATCGGTAATGGTGCGCTATGGGCAAGGCTCTAGCCAATCGGAGGTTCGCCATGCGATTCTCAGCAGTCACTAATATACGAGAGCGAATACAGCAGCTCATCCGCTGCATCTACCCTGCGCGACGACAAGAGCGTGGCTTCACTGTAGTGGAGATGCTAGTAGTGATCCCTATTATTGTAGTGGTGGTTGGCGTATTGGTCGCTGCCTTGGTGGGGCTGCTGAGCTCGATTGTTATTTCCAACCAGCGCGGCTCACTGACGTATACTATGGAAGATGCACTTGACCAAATCGAGCAAGACGTCCGCCTAGCAACAAAAGTCGAGAGTAAGGCTGTCGCGGCCAACTGGGCACAGCACTACGCGAGCGATAATGTCTTGATCCTTACTCAATATGCCACCGACCGCAACCCATCCGACCCTCAGCGCGAGCTCATTTATCTCAATAGCCAAGCCAGTCCCTGTCGCAGCCAAGCTGAGTTGGCTGCCAAACTCTACCGCACAAACAGTCCACTTACCGTCAAGGTTGTCTACTTCGTGCAAGGTGCCACTCTCTGGCGGCGAACTATCGTGCCAAGCCAGTACGAATTTAATGCTACCAACCCCAGCAACAACACAATGTGCGGCCAACCCTGGCAGCAGAGTACCTGCAATTATATTGGTGGTACCTGCAAAGCACTCGATACGCGCGTCGCGAGCAATGTATCGAGCATTCGCTTTGGCTATGCAACGGGTTTTAATCAAGTAGCCAGCACTACGCCAAATGATAGCACCACTGTCGTCTCTGCCACAGTAGATATCGCTGCTCTTAGTACTGGCCAGACCATCCACGCCCGAGGGTCGATGCAGGCCCGGCGAATTAATAATTAGCTGAATCGAAAGAATAATAGGCAGTATGTAGCTCAGGTATCCTAGCTATACTAGCGCACCATTAGCTACAATTCAGTCTATGCTAGTGCGCGTGCACTATCTCTGAAAAAATATTCTCATACATCTGTACTCAAAAAGCTTGTGTTTAATAAATGTTCGTAGTATGATCGTAATATAATCAGTAACAAGGAGGGGTAACTCTGTATGACAACAAAAACTCAACGTAACCTGCGCGGTTTCACAATTGTCGAGCTTCTCATCGTGATTGTGATCATCGCCATCCTAGCGGCTATTACCATCGTCGCTTACAACGGCATCCAGCAACGCGCTCGCGACTCTGCAGCCGCTGGCGCTGCATCACAGCTCTCGACCAAGGTAGAGGCATGGAACAGCCAGAAGGGTGAATACCCAACAGCCGCACAAGTCAATGACAATCTTGTTGACGATAAAGTGACTGAGGCAAAGATTGATCCAGACCTCAAGAAGAAGATCATCACAACTGGCACACCAAGCAACGACACTCCTGTCTTGTATACCCAGTGTGGTAGTGGTAAGGGTGCAAAAATCACCTACAAGAAGGGTGATAAAACCGAGGATATCGTCCGAGGCACCTGCTAAGGTTATCCTCTCAATCAACAAAAAACACCCGCTCTCTGGCGGGTGTTTTAGATATACGGATGTATTGCTACTGCGTCTAGCGAGACACGATTATCAATGACGGCGACAAATTCCCTAACCTTCTGTCTATTCCGTCGGCACTGGGAAATCCGCCAAGAAGTGTGCAACATCAGTGCGGAGCTTAGCTAGCTCTACCTCATTATCGCGGTGGTCGATGGCTTGCTTCATCCACTCAGCAATCTGCGGCATATGCTGCGGCTCTAGGCCGCGCGTTGTTGCCGCTGGCGTACCAAGGCGAATGCCACTAGGGCGAAATGGCGGCAGTGGATCATCAGGGATGGCATTAGCGTTAAGCGTCAAGCCGATCTTATCCATCGCAATCTCCGCCGTCTTGCCATCAATCCCAAAGCTCGTGTGGATATCGGCCAAGATGAGGTGATTGCTTGTGCCACCCGTCACGAGCACAAAGCCGCGCTGCTGCAGCTCCTGTGCTAAGACAGCGGCATTAGCCACCACCTGCTGAGCATAGGCACGAAAGGCTGGTTGGAGCGCCTCACCAAAAGCCACTGCCTTGGCGGCAATCGTATGCATATGTGGCCCGCCCTGAATACCAGGAAAGACCGCTCGATCGATGAGTGTCGGAATATTCTCGAGAGTCTTGGCTGGGCGCTTGAGTGGGTTGCTTGCTACTCCTCTGCTAACGATGAGTCCACCACGCGGCCCGCGCAGCGTCTTGTGCGTCGTTGTCGTCATAACGTGAAAACCATAGTTAAGTGGATTCTCCGCTACCCCACCAGCAATCAACCCCGCGACATGCGCCATATCGGCCATGAGCAACGCACCAACCTCGTGGCCGATCGCCGCAAAGCGTGCAAAATCTAGCTGGCGCGGATAGGCACTAAAACCCGCAAGGATGATCTTTGGTCGATGTTCTTGCGCCATCCGATGTAGCTCATCGTAGTCAATCTCGCCCGTCGCTACATCCTTCATCTTGTAGCGAACAAAATTATACTCACGAGCACTATGTGTCACAGGCGCACCATGTGTCAGGTGACCACCATGACCTAGATCCATCGCGAGGATGGTATCGCCTGGCTCGCACCATGCAAAATACACTGCTTCATTCGCCTGAGCACCACTGTGCGGCTGGACATTAGCATGGTCAGCTCGGAAGAGTTGCTTGGCACGGTCGATTGCCAGCTGCTCTACTTGGTCGGTATACTGCTGCCCGCCATAGTAACGCCGGCCTGGGTAACCCTCGCTATATTTATTAGTAAAGACACTCCCAAGCGCCCGTAGTACATCACCAGAGACATAATTCTCGCTAGGGATGAGCTCCAAGCCTTCGCGTTGGCGCTGCTGCTCACGGGCGATGAGGGTAGCAATAGTTGTTTCGTGCATGGGTAATACTCCTTGTTTGTTGGTTATATCATGGGGTTCGCTATGCACTAGTCATCAGATCATATGTGTAGTATAGCACAGTCACCTCATATGGGGAGTTGCAGTACTTGACTACGTGCGTCTTGAGCTTGCGATAGCTCTCTTTTTCTCTAGTAGTATTGACGTGCTATCGCATCTCTTTTGATATTACTCTCTGATGTGAAGACTAGGCACTTGCTCGTGTAGTAAATATAGGCCTTGCGCACGGCTAGTTGAAATAGCAGAAAGGAGCTGATGGAGTTATTAGAAAAACTTCGCAGCCTAACCTCTGTATTTCTTTTTGCAACACGAGATGCTTGTGTTTGACAATATATCACCGATGATATATCGTACAAGCATGGGAACAGCAAAATATCTCCGTAATATCGGAACACTCATCCAAGAAACCCGCCAAGCACGCGGTATGACGCAAGCCGAGCTCGCTGCAGCACTTGGCACGAGCCAGTCGGCCATCAACCGCATCGAAAAGGGTGGCCAAAACATCAGCCTAGAAATGATTGCTCGCATTGGCGAAGTGCTGAGCAGTGAGATTGTCCGCATCAACAAAGCTGGCAAAACAAACTTCGTCATCAATGGTGGTGGCTCGCTCCATGGCGAGATTGAGGTAAAGACGAGCAAAAATGCCGCTGTCGCTCTGCTCTGCGCAAGCCTCCTTAATAAAGGCAAGACGACACTACGCCGAGTGGCACGGATCGAGGAAGTTAATCGCATCATCGAGGTGCTCGAAAGCATTGGCGTGCGCTGCCGCTGGCTTGAACACAATGACCTCGAGATCACCCCACCACGCACCCTCCATCTAGACGAGATGGATATCGCCGCAGCCAAGCGCACCCGTAGCATTATTATGTTCCTTGGGCCATTGCTCCATCAATATGAGTCATTCCAAATCCCATTCGCGGGTGGGTGCAACCTTGGCACACGGACGGTAGGGCCACACATGGCGGGCCTCGCACCCTTTGGCCTGACTGTCGAGGCAACGACCGATTACTACCAAGCAACAGCCAACCCGCATATGGTTGAGCACGCTATCGTCCTTACCGAGCGCGGCGACACCGTCACTGAGAATGTTATCATGGCGGCAGCGCTCCACCCAGGTGTCGTAACGATTCGCAACGCCAGCCCCAACTACATGGTGCAAGACCTGTGTTTCTTCTTGCAAAAGCTTGGGGTGCAGATCGACGGCATCGGCACAACGACCCTCACCATCCATGGCATCAGCGAGATCAACCAAACAGTTGAATATTGTCCGAGCGAAGACCCTATCGAGGCAATGAGCTTCATCGCAGCAGGTGTAGTGACAGACTCTGCGATTACCATCCGCCGGGCACCAATCGAATTCCTCGAGCTCGAGCTAGCAGTGCTGCGCGGTATGGGCTTACAATATGAGCTCTCCAGCGAGTACCCAGCGCGCAATGGCCAGACTCGCCTGGTCGATATTAGCCTGCACAAATCGACTCTCACCGCTCCACAAGACAAGCTCCACAGTATGCCCTTCCCAGGCATCAATATGGATAATCTCCCCTTCCTTGGTCTCATCGCCACGGTAGCAACGGGCCGCACTCTAGTGCACGACTGGAGCTACGATAACCGCGCCATTTACTTCACCGACCTCACTCGCCTTGGCGCACAAGTAGAGATGGTCGATCCACACCGCGTTTACATCAGTGGCCCTACCCGCTGGAAGCCTGCCGATGTCGTCGCACCGCCAGCCTTGCGCCCCAGCGTCGTCGTGATGCTAGCTATGCTCGCGGCCCCTGGGCGCTCCATCCTGCGTGACGTGTACAATATCAACCGAGGCTACGAAGACTTTGCTAACCGACTCAACACTCTCGGGGCGGATATCGAAACAACATGGGAATATTAGCCGCTTCTTAGCTTGTCTTGCTATGCTAATAGAGAACCTCTCGTAACGAGAGGTTCTCTTGCTGTATACACCACATCTTACACAGACTTTGCATAAATAGAGCCTATGTCTTAGAAGGTCTACTTTCTCAGTATCAGCTCCCGTCCGCCAGTGTTTTGCCTGTTGAGCTGCAAAGATCGATTCTTATCTCGCATAGCATGAGAAAAAGAGTACAAAAAGCAAGAGTACACAAAACAGACACATCAGACATACGCCTTGAACTTCTGGCAATAACCAAATAAAATTACCACTGTTTATAGTAGTAAAGCAGCATTAAACCAAAATAAAACCCCGGAATCATCCGGGAATTTATTTTGGGGTGGATAATGAGACTTGAACTCACGGCCTCCGGTGCCACAAACCAGCGCTCTAACCAAACTGAGCTATATCCACCAGACAATCGCACAGCAAACCTTACTGTGCTGCTGACATGCTGTATTGTAGCAGAGATAGCGCAGTTTGTCTATTACCTACGGCTATTCATCCTCAATCTCAAAACTTTACTACCTTATACCTCTCTCCTCTCACCAGGTTGCTTGCTTCTCCTCAGGCTTATCACCGCTTCTATAGTGAGTCTTCCTATCTATAATAGGGGTCATCACTATATTTCATTGGGTAGAGCAGATGATTAAAAAATGACAAATGGATAAGGTAGGTAAATACTGAAGTTAACTAATTTAGCGCGCTTTCTTACGACGCCACAGTGCCTCAACGCACATCACCAGCCACAGGCCAAGTGCAATCGCCCCAACTGCCCCGCCAAACCACACATGCCCCGCACTATAGCCATGCTGATTAACCATCCGGGTGAGCAAGCTAATCGCCACGACGTCACCAAGCAGCGTAAACATATTCAGCGCGGAGAGGAGCGTCGCTTTGTATGTATGCTGCAGCTCGCTGAGGATCTTCGACTGCAGAACAATCGGTCGCACCCGCGTATATGCAGTAAATAGCACAACAGCAATGACCGCGATAATCGGGCTTGGCGTCACACCCATCAAGACAATACACAGTGCCATAATCCACGCATCGACCCAATAAAATGCCAGTGGCCGCAGGCGGTCAAACCAATGCACATACCAGCCCAGTAACGCTCCACCCAGGCTCCCGACCGCCGCAATCACCCCAAACCACTCTACAGCAATACCAACGTGCTGGAAGAGCAGCTCGCGATATTCTAGCCCCTTATTGGACACACCAGCCAAGAAACCAGCGAAGGTAAAGAGAGTAAGATTTTTCGCAGTAACGATTGCGCGAGCAGCCTGCCGTGGCCGCTGAGCCTGGGCAGCTCCTCGGCGCGGTGGATAAGCAAAGCTCAGCGCCAACCACACCGTCGCAGCAAGCGACAAAAAGCCAATCAAAAATGGGAGTGTATGATGAATACGGTATGTGAGTGGCACTACAATAATGAGCACAGTATTACCAATCAATCCATACGTCTGGGCGCGGCCCATCACCTTGGTATAGTCGCGTGCTCGCCCCAGCGCCGTCAAGGAATCGTGCATAAATGCCTCGACCGCACCAGACTGAAACGCATAGCCACCAAAGAACAAAACTGAGGCAATCAGCCCACCCCAAAAGCTCGGCCATACAGCATACAACAGTGGCGACGCCACGGCAATACTCGCACCAAGGATAATCGCTCGCCGGTTGCCAAACTTATCGGCCACATAACCCGCTGGCATCTGCAGTGCCGCCTGGACGATAGACGAGATAACAACCATCAGTGCGAGCTCATCCAAACTCACTTTACCAACATTTACCAGCTGCACCGTGATAAGCGGCAAGTAGACACGCTTAGTAAAAATCCGAAACCACGAATATTTGATAATGTTGCGCTTGAGGAGGTCGTGGTTGGTCACATCTTGCATAAATCTCGCTGTACTATAGCATGGCTTCGCGCAGCATGTAAATGCATTTTGTATGTAATAAAAACAACCCCATCGAGACGGGGTATAACGATAAAAATGGCACCCCGAGTAGGATTCGAACCTACGGCCTTAGGCTTAGAAGTCCTCTGCTCTATCCAGCTGAGCTATCGGGGCATGGGTTTATTATAGCAGGTTTCTTGGCAGGTGTGGTATGATAAACGAAGTATGAAACACACGAACGGAAATTATCGATACTTTAGCGTCATTCTCGCAGTCTATGTTGCGGCGCTACTCATCTCCAACATTGCCGCCACCAAACTGGTGGCACTCGGCCCACTTATCCTTGATGGTGGAGCAGTACTCTTCCCGCTCGTATATATCTTTGATGATGTCATGACAGAGGTCTACGGCTATCGCCAGGCACGCCGCGCTATTTGGACAGCCTTTGGGGTAATGCTGCTAGCGATTGGCTGCTTTACACTAGTGCGCTATCTACCCGCGGCGGCAGAGTACCACGATCAAGCCGCTTACGAGGCGGTGCTGGGCTTCTTCCCACAGATTGTCATGGCGAGCTTGCTTGCTTTCCTGACAGGGAGCTTCCTCAACTCGTACATCGTTGCTAAGCTCAAGGTTGCTATGAAAGGTCGACAGCTATGGCTGCGCCTGCTTGGATCGACAGTAGTGGGGAGCTTATTTGACACCGTTATATTCTGCGTTGTTGCTTTTGGTGGGCAGCTTACAGGAGCGTCACTACTCAACTATATCGCCGTTGGGCTTGGCTTCAAGCTTGCTGTTGAGGTCGTCTGCCTGCCACTTACCTACCGCGTCATTGCTATACTTAAGCGACGCGAATCCGTCGATACCTACGACACCACCACTAACTTCACACCATTTCGTTTGCGTGTCTAGCGGGCGAGTTGTTCGCTGCCGCAGATTTGCATCTCTCTCAGAATATGAAGAACGTGGTGCTTTCATCCCAGTAGAACAAAAAATTCCCCGTAGTGATTATTGCAGCATGATCATTGAAGAGCCTAGTGTTTTAGGAAAAATACTAAGACCCTTTTAGTATTTTAAAGAGACAGTGGCGAGAGAAAGGGCTGGTGCTGGAGAGAAGGTTTACTGTGCAAACTCTCCTCCCTAGTCGTTATGTGAATGCATGCTATAACCTACGGAGCTCTCATCAATCGTTATCGGCGATAATACTGCGCCAAGAAATGATCTCGAAAGGCGTAGAACGTGCCATCCTCGAGGCTATGGCGGATGTCGTCGACAAGCTTGATGATAAAGCGCTCGTTGTGGATCGACAGCAGTGTCCCCGCCAGGCTCTCCTTGGCACGAAGCAGATGACAGATGTAGGCCGCAGTGTAGTGTTGGCAGGTGTAGCAGTCACACTCCGCCATAATAGGCGCAAACAGCTCGCGATATTTCGTCCCACGCATATTCACCCGCCCATGCGGTGTGTAAGCCGCACCATTGCGCGCTACGCGAGTTGGGCTTACACAATCAAAGGTATCAATACCCTGCTCGATCGCCGCAAAGATGTCATCTGGCTCCGAAATACCAAGCAAATGTCGTGGGCGGTTCTCGGGCAAGATCTCGTTTACCCATTGGATAGTCTGAGCCATCGTCTCTTTCTCTAGTGCCCCGCCAATACCATAGCCATCAAAATCCATTGCGCCAAGGCGTACTGCGGTTTGCTTGCGCAGATCCTCATAATTTGCGCCTTGCAAAACGCCAAAGAGCGCTTGATACGGCTTATCTGGCCGAGCGGCCCGCAGGCGCTTGACCTCTGCTAGGCTGCGCTCCGCCCACGCATGGGTACGCGCCAGTGCCTCCACTTGGTATTCATACGGGTCAATCAGCGAGGTCAGCTCATCAAAGGCAAAGGTAATATCCGCCCCAATTCCTGCCTGGATTTGCATCGATAGCTCTGGCGTAAACTTATGCAATGAGCCATCGAGATGCGACTTAAACATCACACCATTGTCATCCACCCAGGCGTGCCGGCTCGACTTCTTGGCAATCGCAATCTCTTCATCAACATCAGTGCTCATCGCCAATACCTTTTTAAAGCCCGAGCCTAGGCTCAGCACCTGGAAGCCACCACTGTCGGTAAAGGTTGGGCCGCTCCAGTGCATGAATTTGCCCAAGTACCCGGCCTTCTCTATTAGCTTGTGTCTCGGCTGTAGGTAGAGGTGATAGGCATTAGCCAAGACAGCCTGTGCGCCCACGCTAGCTACCATCTCGGGCACCATTGCCTTCACATTCGCCTTTGTGCCCACCACAATGAAGGCTGGCGTCTTGATATCGCCATGCGGGGTGTGAATCACACCTGTCCGCGCCAACGTCTGCGGCATGCGGTGAGTAATGGTAAATGAGAATGGTACTGGCATAGTATGATTGTGTTCCTTATACCCCTAGGGGTATTTTACATTGAAATAATCGCGTTTCGTGCGAGGAGACAGCTCACTCTCGCAAAAATCTCCCTCTATTGTACCACAAGGGGCTCAATGGTATGATGCGCATTCTCTTCCTTTCTATCGCTCTAAATACATAGAGCATACGCATCTGCTACGATCACTGCTCTACCGTTATTTCAGGAGACCACTACTTGAGGAAATGCAGAACTTTATGGGTGGCATAAACAGAAATATTTCCAAAAATACTTACTATAATACCAGAATAATACACTCATTGCTTCTCCAGGTAGAATAGTGAGCAAAAATAGCCTATTCTGGCAGAGAAAAGTGAAGGCTTTTGGGTTCACGTTACGCAGCGCGCCGTGCAGACTGAGTGTGCGCTTGTTGCAGTGCCACCACAACATCACTCTCCTCACGCTCTTGGCCTGCTGAATGCGGCGCTAGCCCTGTTTTAGTCTGCAGCCATGTGCGGGCAGACCGCGGCATAAGCTTTTGCACAAGGTCGGTCGCAACCATGCCAAGTGTCGCAGCGACTACTTTGATATCCTTCTTTAGTGAGGCCATCTCGGCATACACAACATCCTGCTCCATCATATGGATCGTATCTAGCTCATAGCCAGGCTTGTGTTGCATTCCGCTATAGGGTGCCATAATGCCTGGGCGTGTCGTCTTGCGCACCTCGATCCACTGCTGCTTAAGACCTTCAGGGATATCGGGGTTAGCAAGAATGTCATTATATACTTCGCCTGTGGCTAGTGGCCTTGGCCCGACGATTGCCATCTTACCGCGCAATACTTGCAATAGCTGCGGTGCTTCGTCCACATGCGCCTTGCGCACGAGCTTACCAATTGGCCCTGCGCTACTGTGGTTATAGCCATTAGCCGAGGCAGTGTTGCGCACCGCACCACGGAGTGTCCGCAACTTTGGTACCTTAACGAGGTCATCAAGGTCACTCCCATACCGCTCCTGAATGAAGAGCGTTGGGCCATCGCCAAGCTCCTTATGCATTGCCGCAGCTGCAACGAGAGCCGCAGAGCCCATACCAATCAGCAGAGGCGCCGCTACGACTCGATCAAACCAACGCTTCTCAGCACTTTTGTTATAGTCTTTGCCGTGTTTTGTTCTATTTTTTTGTGACATCCGTTCGATGGTAGCACAATGTTGCATATTTGTCAACAGTATCGTGCTTATTCCTTCCTTCTCTAGCTGATTTGATTATTGTAAAATATTGCATCTTTTACAGGTGCGCCAAACTAAAGAAGAGGGTGAGACCTCTTCTCATCCAGCCTGGCGCGCTATGCTCTCAACAAAAACATCGCTCCATTTGCGGAGCAATGCTCATTTCCTTGCATCTGTGGTGCGGGTGCGGAGAATCGAACTCCGATCCCAAGCTTGGAAAACTTGTATACTAGCCGCTGTACGACACCCGCATGCGCTATCCATTATATCACTTTTTTGTGTATAATAAAGGTATGACCCGAGGACTCCATCGCTTGCGCGGATCGAACATACACACTAATGGCGTCGCGCGCAATACCCGCACTATCGTCAACGGTGCTAAGACGTCGTCGTTGCGCGTCGATCAACGCCAACATCAATCTATCCAAGAACGCCGCACTAACCACTTGCGCTACCAAAGCTCGCACACTATGATGGGCTGCCGGCCAGTCGCCGCCGATAGCAGCCGTATTGATGACGAAGCACCTTATATGAACAACGAGCGTCTCCGTGGCAGTGGCGAGGGACCACGTGACCCATCAGGATCGCGACCAGGCACTGCCACATATGCCCGCCGGCGTGATGATACAGTACACACACCGCGACAATCACAACCAGCCTATAGTAAACCAGCCACGAAGCCAAGCTTCCGCCCAGGATTTATGCAACCAAACCAAGGTCAGCAATCACGCGGCTTTGGCTCGTACCGCTAGAAGTACACGTCACAAAAAGAGGTATTATTTCTCGCTCTTACATTCTTTCAAGGGTAGAAAGTTTGCGCTTTCAAGTCTACTTGAGAACCCCTTCATACCTTCGTTCTTCTTATCTAATGTGTGCGTAATAGAATGGGCACTTTTCTCAATATCATTTCTTTGTAGAGCTAAAGCTAATTACTCAAAAGTGCCACACTTTTACCGTTTATACTCTGGTGGGATAATTTCATCTGCTGTCACAACCTCTGGTGTACCATCTCCCTGGAAAGCTTGGCGGGCTTGCTCAAGCGTAACAGTAATGGTACTGCCAGGCACCACACTGCCACTGAGCATCTGGCGTGCCACGGTATTCTCCACCGCTTTTTGCACCACGCGGCGCATTGGGCGAGCACCAAGCCGTGGATCATAGCCACGTTCGACGAGAAAGAGCTTAGCATCATACTCTACCGCGACCGAGACCTTTTGCTGGGCGAGCGTAGCATTGACCCCCTCGAGGATAAGGTCAAGCACTTGCACTAGTTCTTCCTTAGTAAACGGCCGGAAGAGGACAATTTCGTCAAAACGGTTAAGGAACTCAGGACGGAACTGACCACTGTTAATGAGCTCGTCGGTAAACTGCTGTTCGAATTGCTCAAGTTTATAGCCATGCTCGATATATTCGCGGATGCGGTCAGCCCCAGCGTTGCTCGTAGCAATGACAATTGCATCACGGAAACTCACCTCACGGTTCTTAATATCGCGCAGGATCCCCTCATCCAGCAGCTGCAGCAAGGTTGCTAATACCTCTGGCGCGGCCTTCTCAATTTCATCCAGCAATACCACGCTAAAGGGCTGTTTCATCACCTGGGCGGTTAAGCTGGCTGGGTCATCAGCGCCATCAGCAATCAGGCGCGACACATCCTCAGGCCGGACATATTCGTTGAGGTCAATCCGGACAATCTTGCCCTCACCACCAAAGTACACGTCAGCCAGAGCCTTACTTAACTCTGTTTTGCCCACTCCTGTTGGCCCAAGAAAGAGAAAGGTGCCAATTGGCCGATTTTGGTTGCGCACACCGGCTCGTGCTCGGCGCAAGGCGTCGCTTACCACGCTGACCGCTCGCGTTTGGTTGACCATTCGCTGGTGGATGAGCGCCTCCATATTGAGTAGCCGCTCACGATCATCAGCAGTACTCGCCACACTTATCTTCACATCCATCGTCTGCTCAATAGCTTGCTGCACCGATTGCTTTGTCACAATACCATCCTCGTGGTAGCTCGCGGCCGACTCGAGCAGCTTGATGGCTTGGCCCGGCATAGCGAGATCATGAATATAGCGCGCACTTAGTCGATACGCCTCGCGCAGCGCTTGATAGCGGTAAGCCACATGGCGCTGCCCCTCAGTGATGACAGCTTGCTCTTGCAGGACGCGCAGTGTCTCAGCTTCGTCTGTGGGTGCTATGGAGATGCGATTGAGCGCATTAGCAAGCGATGGGTTGCGCCGGCCAATCTGCAAAAACCGCTGCTCGTCCATACTCAGAATAACCCTCAGGCGCCCCGCCTCGAGAATAGGCAGCAGTACATTGGTAAGATCCACCGCGCCAATCCCTTCCTCAAAGAATAGTTGAGCATTATCCAGGCAGATGATGATGTTCTTAGCAGTATACGCCTCACCAAGGACGCGCATAACAAGGTTCTCGAGCTCACCTCGGCCTGGTGCCGCAGCGATGAGTGATGATGAGTCGAGGATAAACACCTGCCGAAACTTGAGGCTACTAGGCAAACGTGCCGAGGCATCGAGTAGCCGCTCAGCAAAGGCGTGAATGATGGTCGTCTTGCCCGTGCCAGCCTGCCCTACCAGCACGGCATTCTGCCGCCCACGAGTGCCGAAGATGTCGATGAGCTGATCAATCGCTTTGGTGTGCGACGCAACATCAACAGAGAACATCCCGCCACCACGACTAATTTGCTCACTGATATTCTGTCCAAAGCGGCGTAACAGTGGGATATAACCAAACGACCAATCGCGTGCCACCCCACCAGTGCGCCGCGGCTGATGAATCTGTGCCACCAATTGACGTAAGTGGTGCTGCCACTGCACAGCGCCATCGAGATCTTCGTCGTCAAGCTGGAGCTCCGCCAAGATATTTTGATAGCCAGGCACACTGCGCACCAAAGCCACCATAAGCACACTACCCGTGATTTGTTCGAGTTGATTGTACTGACGGATGCGATCAGCAAATTGCCAAAACTCGGGCATAATGCTCGGGTCGTCACTTACGAGATCCTGCATAAGCGCCGGGCTGAGACCGAGTCGCAATGCCATAAACAGCCCATCATTAACTGAGCGCAATGCCCATGCAATATCGCGTGGTGTTGGCGCGGCGGGTAATCGGCCCAGGACATCACCAGTGAGCAACCCGTCAGCTGTGCCACCACTGGTGGGCAAATGCGCAATCTCACCCTGATACCACCGGTGGAGCCCATACGGCACCACAGCCAGGCTCGCGATAAACCACCCCAGAGGCAGCTCAATCGCCAGCAATGCTCCTGCCCCTGCTAAGAATAGCAAAAATGGCACCCACCACCAGTGGTCGAAGCGGCCCACCTGCACACCCAAGCGAGCCTTCTTAGCACGCAAGCTATCATAGTGAAAGTCACTTACCATGGCAGCCACCCCACTATCGCAAGCCCTGCCCCCAGCAGTGGCAACACGGGCACAAGCGCCCAAGCAATAATAAAGACAAGCCCCGCCGCAGCGGTTACTGCGAGCGCGACAATGCCAAAAATAATCATAAAGCTCCGCACGATGCCGCCAATCGTCCGCGAGATGAGACGGTCAAAAAATGCCCGAATCTGCACGCCAATCGGCCCATCCACCGCTCCTGCCGATATCTGTCGAAACGGCGCAAACCATGTTCGCACCAAGAGATCAATTGAAAAATAGTCAAATACACTCACCAGCTTCCCCCATACCATCGTGATCCGCTGCCACCACCCAGCGCCATACCACCACGCAAAAAATCCAACCACTATCATACTATGCATTGTAGCGCACTAGCGTAATTTGTGCTATATATCGCGCCATAAATAAAGGGTGATTCATGCTATAATAAACACCATGATTCGTATTACAACTCTTGTGGGCAAAGGGGTGCAGCGCGCAGCTCGGTTGCGCGGTGGTGGCTCAGCATTGCCAGGCCTCGTCGTCGAGAAACTCGATCGGCACTTTCTTGCCCGTACGCTTGATGCTCTACCGCATGGTGTGGTGGTAGTAAGTGGCACTAACGGCAAGACAACCACTACCAAGATGGTTGTAGCTCTACTGGAAAGCCAAGGCCTCCGCGTCTTTACTAATCGCACGGGGAGCAACTTTACCCGCGGCGTGGCAGCAGCACTGCTTGAGGCGGTTGATACCCATGGTGTTTTGCCAGCGGATATTGCCGTGCTCGAGCTTGACGAAGCGCATGCGGTGCACTTCGTCAAGCAAGTTGCCCCACGCTATTGTTTACTACTCAACGTCCTGCGTGACCAACTCGATCGCTTTGGTGAGATTGACTACACGGCGCAGCTGCTTCACACCATTGCCATGCGCACCACAAATGGCATTGTTCTCAATGGCGACGACCCACGGCTGACGCGGCAAGAATTTACCGCTGATCTCACAGCACCAATAAGCCGCTATGGCGTCGATCCATCACTTGCCCACCTCTTCCCAAGCGACGATACCATGCGGAGCGCCCCAGGTCAGGCTACAGCCACCACCGATACTGATGTGACACTATGCCACTTATCTGACCAAGCTGCAACTTTCCGCTTCGACGACGCAGACCACCCTGTCTCACTAAAGCTCAAAGGCAGCTACAATGCCCAAAACGCTGCAGGAGCACTTACCCTCGTCCGTACTATTCTGCAAGATAAACTCGATACGCCCGCCATGCTCGCTGCCCTAGCTCAGGTCGAGCCAGCCTTTGGCCGCGGCGAAGCTCTGACCGTCAATGGCCAGCCCTGCGAGCTTGTCCTCGTCAAGAACCCGAGCGGTTTCCGTCTGAGCCTGGCATCGTTTGACCCTCATAAGACTGCTACAATGATTGCCATCAACGACCAGTACGCCGATGGCCGCGATATGAGTTGGCTATGGGATGTCGACTTCGACACGCTTCGGCCCACTGGCGTGGCAATGGTGAGTGGTGTGCGCGCCTACGATATGGCGCTGCGCCTCCAGTATGATGAAGTAGAAGCTCGGCGCGTTGTACCTGGCCTTAAGCAAGCTCTGGCAGAGTTTGTCCAGGCCAACCGCGGCACCCCCTTGCGCATCTACTGCACCTATACCGCCATGCTTGCCTTGCGGCGCGAATTAGCTCATTACACAGAGGTAAATGCTGTATGAAAGACAACACTATCACCATCCTCCAACTCTACCCCCACGCCATGAATATCTATGGCGACTGGGGCAACACCCTCACGCTCAAGCGACGGCTCGAGTGGTATGGCTACAGCGTGCGGCTCGTTGAATACAACCCAGGCGACACCTTCCCAGCTGATGTCGATATCATTGTGGGCGGCGGTGGCCAAGACTCTGGCCAAGCTACCATCCAGGATGATTTACTCGCGATTGGCCCCACTCTGCAGCGCCTCGCTGATGATGGTGTGCCAATGCTGGTAGTGTGTGGGCTCTACCAGCTATTTGGGCGATTCTTTAAGACCACTCAGGGAGCGATCATTCGTGGAATTGGTCTCTTTGATATCGAGACAGTCGCTGGCGAGCAGCGCCTGATTGGCAATATCGTCACTGCCAGCAGCGACTTTGGCGAAGTCATTGGCTATGAGAACCACAGCGGCCTCACAACCCTTGGGCACAGCGTGCCACCCCTAGGTATCGTATCGCGCGGGGCGGGCAACAATGGTACCGACCAAACCGAAGGTGCGCGCTACCGCAATGTGATCGGCACCTACCTCCATGGCTCAATTCTACCTAAGAATCCACGCATTGCCGACTTCCTGATCGAGCAAGCAGTATCGCGGCGCTATGGTGAATTTGCGCCCTCTGTCCTCATCGATGACACCTTTGCCACCAAGGCACGCACTGTTGCGAGCAAGCGACCACGCTAGCGTGTCGCTATGCCCCTCAGTTTTTTAGACCATAGAGTCATCAGTATTGGATATCCAGACCTCGGGTCCATATTTTCTCACCACAACATTAGACAATCTTAAGCGTACTTTTAGCAAATCTGCTATACTAGATCATTGTGACAACCCAACCAAAAGCCAGCGCGTCCTCTGTTGGGCGCATCGTTAGTCTCGACCTCATGCGCGGGTGGTTTTTGGTTATCATCATTCTTGACCATCTCACCTACTTCCCCAATGGTCTCACTTTCCTCACCGGCGACAGTCGTCTCGCTGTCTCGGCAGCCGAAGGGTTCTTCATTATATCCGGCCTTGTCTTGGGCATTGTGCGTGGTGCCAAGCTCCGCACACAGCCCCTCATGACAGCGACGCGCTTGCTCTGGAAACGGGCTGGTATGCTCTACCTCACGAGCATTATCGTGACGATACTATCGCTCCTGATTAGTTGGTTTTTTATTGATAATAAAGGTGTCAAGTTGCCACTACCGCTGCCCGACGGTAATTGGCTTGGCCTGGCGTGGGATATTATTACCTTACAGCAATTCTACGGCTGGGCGGACTATTTGCGCCTGTATGCACTGTTTATTGCGGTAGCACCAGGCGCGCTCTGGCTACTGCGGCGCGGCAAGTGGTATATCGTGCTAGGACTCAGCCTACTGGTGTGGGCGCTAACACCACGGCCAGTCAGTGAACTATACCAACCGCTCACCTGGCAGGTGCTATTTTTCATGGCCTTTGCCCTGGGCTACTACCTACCAGAGATTACTGCACGCTGGCAATCGTGGCCACTGCGTCGTCGACGCATCATCAAGCGCAGTATTGCAACGCTCTTCGTCCTCACACTCTTTACCGACGCATACGTCACCTTTGTGGCACATGGGCTGGGTGACGGCTTCCATCAAGCGCTTGCCGCAGTCGATACCGCACTCGACAATCAGTTCCTCAAGCTCGACCTACCACTGCCTCGCCTTACCCTATCATGGCTCTGGTTCGCTGGGTTCTTTATGCTGTTTCGGCGATTCGAGGATCGCATCAAGCGGTGGCTAGGCTGGATTTTGCTGCCGTTTGGCCATAATTCGCTCTATGTGTATACGGTGCATGCGTTCGTTATTCTCATCATACATCTCTTTGTGGCACCAGATTATTATATTAGCGACTTTTATTTTACGTCGGTCGATCGTTTCTACGAGATCCCGGCCAATTTCGCCTTATCTGTCAGTGCACTTGCGCTTATCTACCTTGCCGTCAAGACAAAGTTTTTGATGAAGATTATTCCACGCTAACAGGGATCAGCTAGAGAGATAGACCTCCTTTTGTTTAATTGGTCTATCCCATCAATTAGTACGTCTTACTATACATATCCATAAAAAACAGAGGCCGCGCGAGCCTCAATTATCTATGGTATACCCGGCAGGGTTCGAACCTGCGACCTTTGGTACCGGAAACCAACGCTCTATCCAGCTGAGCTACGGGTACGTATAGTGGTATTGTACCACGGATGATTATGGCTTTGCTAGTGGATTTTTTGCCAACAAATCGGTACTATAAAAGATATGAGTAAGCAACTAGCGCGGCAACAATCTGCCGCTTGGGTCAAGAAGCCCGCCTTTATTTTCGTTAATCGACTATCTCCTCTTGCCTGCAAAGTACGACGCCATTGGTTTCGCATCGTCATTGTGGTAGCGCCACTGGTGGCGATGGCACTGTGCTGGTGGATTGGCAGCCAGCAAAGTGTGTGGTTTGATGAGGCATATTCGGTGTGGCTCGCCAAGCAGCCAATCAGTGAACTCATTCGCCTCACCAGTATCGATACGCACCCACCGCTCTACTATCTTATCCTTAAGCTCTGGGCCAGCGTATGGGGTTATAGTGAGCCAGCCCTGCGTGCCTTTAGTATCCTCTGCTATGGCGGCGCGATGGTTGGTATGGGGTGTTTCGTGCGGCGCTGGTTTGGTAAGCGCGCCGCGGGGTATACACTCCTCACACTGATTGGCACACCCCTACTCATGCGCTATGGCTTCGAGATACGAATGTATGCGCTGGGGTCGTTGATTGGTGTAAGTGCAACCGCCGTACTGGCACGCGCCTGGCACGACGACCGTTGGCGCGACTGGATGCTCTATGCGGTGCTTGTCGCCTTCGGCATGGGGACGCTGTATTATAGCGCCCTACTCTGGCTGGCTCAGCTGCTCTGGTTGATGGTTATGACCTATCGCCGCCAAGGCTTACAACAGTGGTGGAAGTTGCCGTGGCTCTGGGCATATGTCGTGAGCTTTATGTTGTTCTTGCCGTGGCTACCGACCTTCTTGGGGCAGATTGGCAATGGTGCCTTAGCCGAGATTGGCCAGCCGATGAATCTGCAGAATTTGCTTGGCATCGCATCCTTCAATATGATTTATAAGCCCTCTTGGTTGCTAGGCGTTGTGTCGTCGCAACTTGTCCTTATTATTATCTGTGCCGTTGCGTGGGCGTGGCCTCGTGCAATGCGTTCGTTGCCGCATCCCGAGCTTGCTTGGCTATTGCTTGCTCATGTGGGCGTGCCAGTCGCAGCACTGATCGTCGTGTCACTATCTGCTCCAATGTATGTCGAGCGCTATCTTGCTCATGTGGTAATTAGTGGTATCACTATTGCAAGTGTTGTCCTCTATACAGCCTGCGTAGCCCTGCATCGTTCGCCATTGCGCTGGCACAAGGCTGTGTCAACCGCTCTCTTGGTACTTCTGCCAGTGGTTATGGTTTATGGTATGGTGCAGTTATCATTGCAGGGTAATTTCAACTTCCAGCGCGATGAGCGACCCAATGTCAAGCAAATTGCCACCCAGCTCGGCACCTGCCGCGATGGGAGTGTCGTCCTTGCGGCCGACCCGTACATCGCCATAGAGATAAGCTATTATCTCGAGCAAGCGCAGTCACATTGCCCCATCTACATGGCCTATGTGGGTGGCCCACTGATGGGCGGCTACGCACCACTCGAAGGGAGCACCACCTACCGCAAGGTAGCCGACACTACTCAGCCCTTTACCGATGCCAAAAAAATCAACGTTCTCTACTATAGTAGCTCAACCGCAACCACCACCCCAACACTGCCCAGCGCCTACACACTGCGCTCCGTCACCGGCGACCCACTGGTGCTGATGCAGTTTGCCCGCGACTAGTGCTCGAGCATCATACCATCTCTACAGTGGTGGATAGTTCATAGCCTCACCTATTAATTGCAGATTACCCCGCCATCATCTACACTAGAAAGACAAGGAGGCATATATGATCGAACAACTCAAAAGACAGCTTATTGGTGCGTGGTGGGTAATTATTATCATAAGCCTGTCATTGATTATTTTTGGTGGAGTGTCGCTTGTGATGCCAGCAGTGACACTCACTGTTTTAATGACAGTGCTTGCAGTTTTGATCATCGTCTGGGGATTATCACAGCTGGTGCGTGGCTTGCAGGTGGCAGACGGCCAAGCCAAGGCATTTCTCGTGGTGGCAGGTGCGCTGCTTATTCTGCTTGGCGCGGTGATGCTTGCCAACCCTCGGGTCAGTGTGGCAACACTCAGCTTTGTGCTTGGCTGGGTAGTGATGCTACGCAGCCTCATCGACCTTATACTGAGCCGCATCTTCCCTGCCAGGAGCCGTACGCGAGCGCTCTGGCTCATGTCTGGCGTGATCGGTGTGATCGTGAGCTTCGTCCTCTGGCTCTTCCCAGTGGGCAGCGCTCAGCTTTTCGTCCAAATCGTTGGTGGCTATGCACTGGTTAATGGCATCATTCTCCTTGCCAATGCTATCGAGCTGCGCCGCACCGTGCGCCATCGTATGCATGGGCATCGCACAGCCAACAAACCAATCGACCGGGATAAGGTGATCGACCTGTAGCATAGATTGCAATATTTATCTATCAAAATATGTTGCTTTTTGCCCTGTCACACACTCAGGGCTGGTATCTCGAAAGCACCGATCTCGCACCACTAGAGCTAACTACCGGTTACCACAACGAAATTCCATAAGGCGGCGAGGAAAATGCGGCTAGTATAGAAAAGGGCTAGGCTTGAGTCCGTACTACCTTAGCCTCGCCCCATTTATTGCTATCTTAGCTGGCAGAGTGTATAGCTCGCGGAGAGTAACATCTGGGCTTAGATCTTTATGATGCTAATTTTACCTCTGCAACTCCGGCTCACACACTGCCGGTTGGGTTGGCTCAACGGCGCGGATTACATGACAGTAGCGCAGCACACCATCGGTCGCTCGCGACTCATTCTCGCCAGATTGCGCACGGTAGGTATCACACCCGCCCTCTTTGGGCTCGCTCTCTGAGCCCTTCACATGATAGACAAGCCCCCGGGTGGTGCGCGTCGTTGCCTCTATGCAGTATGTTGCCGATGCGACGTATTTGAGTGTCGCTGTCACATTCTCACTCTTATTATAATCAGCTGGTAGCGATGTAGGATAACCATTATAAAACGTCCTGTAGGCTGTCATTGCCGCGGCAGCAGCTCGCAGATCACTCACGAGCTCTGTCTGGGCTGCACGCTGACGCCACGCACCATACCCTACGACCGATGCCGATACCAAGATAGCCAACACTGCCACCACAACCAGAATCTCAACCAGCGTAAACCCTCGCTTATTCATGCCTTCATGATAGCATAAGCGTTATAGAGTGTACAGAGAGTGCTGCTCGTATTTTGTCGATACACACGAAGCGTTCTTCATATTATGGCGCACTCGCTGCCTGCTTTGGATTACCCTACACCAAGTAGCTAATGATCTCATCTGCCACCGCAACGGCCGATGGATAGGTGCTTGTATCGATCGGGCCACCAGGCGTTAGGTCGTGGCTAGCAAGTACTGCTGGAAACTGCTGCATGCTGTCCATATCATCCTCGCCATCGCGCATAAATTCTTCGAAGCTCTGGATCACCGCTGCATCGCGCCCAGCACGCCGCCTCGCCTCGGCCACTCCCTTAAAGCGCTCGTAGCGGAGTTCATCTGGCGCTGTAAGCACCACTGTCCGGTAGCGATCACCCAACCGCTCCTTAAGGCGGCAGGCACTGCGGTAGTCACGCAGGCCATCGAGCACCACGAGCTCCACACCAGGCCGCTCAAGCAGCTCCAGCGCCCGGTCGGCCAGTAAGCTCGGTGCAGACTCAGTCATGATCTGCAGGACGCGCAAATAATCGCTCCGCTTGCGCAGTGTAATATGATGGCTGGCGGCATATTCGCGCAAGACATCGCTCGGGCGAAACAAAACAACCCCGGCACCCAGCCGCGGCATTAGCTCGCGAATTGTTGATGATTTGCCGGCGAGTTCTCGCCCAGTAATATTCACAATTTGGATGGTTCGAGTAGATCTCATACCCTCTATTGTAGCATGGCATCTGCGGCAGAAATACCTCAAAAACGGCAAATTTATGGTATTTGTTCTATTTTTTGGCTTATGACCTCTGGTATACTCTCATTTATGTCTGCCGTTTTATTCGATGAGATATGATGATTCGTCGCTATACTAAGCGCCGCGCTCTCGCGCTAAAGGGGTGAATATTCTAGAAAAGCATTCATTTTTATGTAGCCAAGCTGGCAACAGGAATCAGGCGAAGTGAACCGCTTGGCTATGAAATACAGGCACTCAGGTATCTGCAACGAAATGTATTATTTGTATTTTTATCTATAATATTGCACATTATATGCTATTACCTCTGTTTTTGGGGAAATTATGCAATATTGCACATATTTTTGCCATTTTCCTCTTCCCTTTTTGCGACCTCTGTTGTATAGTGAATGGACTATGCATACACAACAGAGAACAAACAGGGGTGAAAGATCACCACATTCTTCATCAACATCCAATTATAAAAAATATGGTGATGGCACGTACCCTCACTTGGTAGAAGAGCCCACTGCGCAGCCTGAATCACAACACTCAAAGGGCAAGGATGTCTCACGACGAGGTTTTCTTGGAGCCGCTGCAGTCCTGGGACTAGCGACAGGGTTCATCGCTTTGCGGTCAAAAAACAACCACGATCAGCACTCTTCTGCCGCCGAGCACCAACCCACCCCCGAAGAGCAAGCCACCCAGCTAGTCGATGCGTATAGCGACTACCTCAGCCAGCGCCACGCCTACGAGGCAGGCCAAATCACAGAAGAGCCGCAACTACCAGCCAACCTGGATGGTATTACTACTCTAGCAGTTGAGGCTGGCGACAGCATCGGTACTGTGGTAGACCGGCACATCGCCACACTCGCCGAAGCAGATGCATTCCATACTAAGCCCAAGCAAGACGGCGTGACTAATGCTGCATCGGCCCGCGTTGCTGAGCTCTACCTGACCGATGGCGACACCCGCTACGAGCTACAGCCTGGCGACATCGTGACACTCGCGCAATACCAGGGTTTTGTTGTACCGCTAACAGTCAACTCGCCCGAGTCAAGCGCAAGTGTATCACGGCCCACTCTCGAGCCATAATGATTCGCACGCTACAGCAGACCAGCCAGTCATTCTGGCTGGTTTTTTGGTATGAGCATGCCAGTTCGCTCTCTCGCATCAAGAGTGATATAATAGCGTAGACGATGCAAATGGAGCAGGTACAGGCACTGATTTTTACGATTCGCCAGGCAGATGCCTCGCGGCTCAATGATCTCGCATATGCCGAGAAAACAGTGCGCACGCTTGCCGAGGTGGCTGGCCTGCACGCGCTCGAGTCTGTCTCGCATCAGTTCTCACCGCAGGGCGTGAGTGTGTCGTTGCTGCTCGCGGAGTCGCACGCCACCATCCACACCTGGCCCGAGAACCGCGGAGCATACCTTAGTATTGCCACCTGTCGGCCCTTAAGCGAGGATACAATCGAGACTCTTCGCCAAGCCATTGCAGACGCATTTTATACCAACACTATAACGATCGAAAGCGCTGTATTATGACCAAACGCACCAAAGCTCGCCTCAAGATTAATGATGTCCTGCGCGGCAAGCGAACCAACTTCCGCGCAGTGGGCTGCTTGCTATTTAAAGAAGAAAACCCCGAGACCAAACAAACCTCCTACTGGGAAGAATGGGAGCTGACGGGCCTCGAAAATTACGATAGCTGGGTAGAGTACGACCACGATAGTAAGGTTGTGTCGCTCTATGAGCCAGTGCGGTTTGCCCAGCGGCTTGAGCCAGAGCACCTAGCTGCTGGCAATGAGTTTACCATTACACTCGAGGATGGCACGGTGCAAACCATTACCGTTGCAGAGGCTGGCGAAGGTATCATTATGGCCATCCACGGCAAGAATGCCTACCAGGTCTTCGAAGGTGAACCAATGGCCTACGCCAGCCTGCACTACACCGACACCGAGACCGGCGCTACCACCACCTACACGGTAGAAAAATACAACCAGCGTGAGTACGATATTTACCGCAAAACACCCTTATCCGATGCGCAGCAAAAGGAACTATTTGGCCGGCTCATCCGTCCGCGCAACTGGCCGCTATTTTGGCGCTGGGTAGGAATTATTGCCTTTGTTGGTTCACTATTGTTTGCCATCTATGATGAGTTCTTTAGCCATGATAATTCGCACAGCACCGGCACCTACCACGGGCGTAGCGTCTATGGCGGTGGCAGTGGCGGTGTAGGTAAATAACCTGGACGTGGAAGGCATACAGAAGACACTATGGCACATACTCGCGTCACGCCACCAGGCACCAAGCGTATCACCAACAAGGAAAATATCGCGCTGTTTGCGGCAGCGCTCCTCGTGGCAATTGGCGGACTCATCTACGAGCTCATCTTGGGTACGGCCGCCTCATACCTAGTGGGTGATTCAATCCTGAGTTTTAGCCTGGCAACTGGTATAACCCTCTTTGGCATGGGGGTAGGGTCGCTGCTCGTGCGACATATTCACTGGCACCCAGCCACAAGCTTCGCCGTTAATGAAATCCTACTAGGGTTAGTGGGTGGTAATTCAGTGCTCCTGCTATACAGCGCCTTTAGCTTGAGCAAGCTACACTGGCCAGTATTTGCGCTGATTAGCCTGGTGATTGGTGTGCTGATTGGCCTGGAAATTCCGCTACTCGTCAAGATGTTTACACGGTACGGCCGACCGTCTTCAGTGGAACTCCTCAGTAAGGTGCTCGCAATCGATTACTTTGGCGCGCTGGTAGCCTCACTGATCTTCCCGCTCTTCCTATTACCAAGTCTTGGCCTGATGCGCAGCACCTACTTGATCGCCACGCTTAACATCGCCGTGGCAGTGCTGATTCTGCTGCAGCTGAAGACTTCGCGTAGGCTCCTAATTGCCAGTGTGGTAGCAACCATTCTGCTACTAGGGCTATTCTTTGGTGCCAGCTGGCTGGAACATCGCATTGACACCAAGGCCTATAAAGACCCGGTGATTCTGTACCAGCAGTCGGCTTACCAAAAGATTGTCCTCACAAAGTACAAGCAGGATTTACGCCTGTATCTGAATAACAATCTCCAGTTCTCTAGCCTGGACGAAGCCCGCTACCACGAAACGCTGGCTGGTGCGGCTATGACGGCAGTAGAGCGGCCTAAAAACGTGTTGATTATGGGCGGTGGCGACGGACTGCTCGCGCGCGAGATCCTTAAGTACCCGAGCGTAGAGCACATCACCCTGGTGGATATCGATCCAGCCATGACGCAGCTGGCGCGCACGAATCCCCTACTAGTCGAGCAAAACAAGCGCTCGCTTGCTAGCCCCAAAGTGCGCGTCGTAAATGAGGACGCTTTTTTATTTGCCTTCAATACGCACCAGGCGTATGATGCCATTCTAATCGACCTCGTTGACCCGTCTAACGACCGCCTAGCCAAGCTCTACTCGCAGCAATTCTACCGCCAGGCTGAGCGTATTCTCAGCTCCACTGGCGTAATGATCACCCAAGCAACATCGTCATACTTTTCGCCAAACGCCTTCGCAACGGTAGCCAGTACTATCACATCTGCCCAGCCCCAGCGACATATCACGCCTTTTAGTATTAATGTGCCTTCCTTTGGCGAGTGGGGCTTTGTGCTGTCGACAAAAGATAAAGCTAGCCTGCTGAGCCAGCCGCTGCCGCCTGGGCTCAGCTACACCGATACCAAACTGCTCGACTACGCCCTGCGCCAGCGCCCCGCTAGCCTACCCCCAGCGGGCATCTCTACCCTACTGACACCGCGGATCATCGATGTCTATAACCGTGATATGGCGCAGTGGCGGTATTAGGGTTGGTGCAGTACGAGCGTATTTGCACTCAGCTGCTTTACATCTTATAATATACGTATGCATGATACGGCACCCACAACCCCCAACTGCAACAAACTGAGCCGCTTGCTGTCGTAGAATACT
>ERZ773100.109-NODE-109-length-50916-cov-7.493305_pt1 | contig 50916 bp, 44 predicted proteins | sample MGYA00511119_ERZ773100 | MGnify/ENA primary metagenome ERZ773100 (study PRJEB29015, sample SAMEA2738000) | human oral metagenome | biome: human oral; feature: human-associated habitat; material: dental | place: China | collected 2111 ...
AGCGCCTGCCTGTCACGCAGGAGGTCGCGAGTTCGAGCCTCGTCACTCCCGCCATATAAAATTCAACTAGCTTAAGGCTAGTTTTTTTATTTTTTATAAAAAATATAGGAAATTGTGATATAATATAAAATAGAGAAAAATTTTTTAAGGTGAATGGAAAATGTATAATGAAATTGATTTACATAACCTCGATTTCAAATTAGCTTTAAATATATTTAAAAGAAAATATAATGAAGCCTTAAAAAGAAAAGATAAGAGGGAAATTTTAATAATTCATGGTTATGGAGCTAATAAATTAGGGCATATTCCTATTTTGGCAACAAACCTAAGAGTTTTTTTATCTAAAAATAAAGATAAGTTAAGTTACAGACTTTCAATTAATCCTGGTGTAACTTATGTAACTCCAATATCTAAATTGGATTAGAAAAGAGGAATAATGTATATAAAATTGAAGGATAAGAGTTTATCTAAAAGAGTTGAAGAATTTTTAGAAAAAAATGATATCAAGTATTTTACTTCATTAGATGGAGAAAATTTAAAGTATGCTATACTATATATACCAAATAATTTTAAAGAGGAAAATTTTAATGAAATTAATGATTTAGTTGAAATTGTAAAAATTAAAAGTTCATATAAATTTGTAAGTAGAGAATTCAAAAACTCTGATACAATAATAGATATAAAAGGGCATTTAATAGGTGGAAAAAACTTTATGTTTATGGCAGGTCCTTGTTCAGTTGAAAATAAAGAAATGCTTTCAAATATAGCAAAAGAAGTAAAAAAAGGTGGAGCAATTGCTTTAAGAGGTGGAGCATATAAACCTAGAACTTCTCCTTATGATTTTCAAGGTTTAGGAGAGGTAGCATTAAAATATTTAAGAGAAATAGCTGATGAAAATAATATGTTAGTTGTAACAGAAGCTATGGATGTTGAAAATTTAGATTTAATTTGTACATACTCAGATATTATACAAATTGGAGCCAGAAATATGCAAAACTTTAGTTTACTAAAAAAATTAGGAAAAATAAACAAACCTGTATTATTAAAAAGAGGTTTAAGTGCAACTATTAATGAGTTTTTATTATCAGCAGAATATATAATTGCCCATGGAAATAGAGAAGTAATTCTTTGTGAAAGAGGGATTAGAACTTTTGAAACTATGACAAGAAATACCTTAGATATAAATGCTATTGCTATGGTAAGGGAATTATCACATCTTCCAATCATAGTTGATGCAAGTCATGGAACAGGAAAAAGAAGTTTGGTTGAGCCTATTACATTAGCAGGAATTTTTGCAGGAGCTAATGGTGCTATGGTGGAAGTACATGAAAATCCTGAATGTGCTTTATCTGATGGTCCACAGTCTCTTGATTTTAAAATGTTTGAAAAATTAGCAAAAAATATAAAAAAATCCTTGATCTTTAGAAAGGAATTGGAATAATGAAATATATAGATAAAGATATAAAAGATTTTGATGATTATATTGAATTTACAACTTTTAATAAATTTAATGTAAAAATACTATTTACAAAAAAGCATTATGGAAGTGTTCCAGAAAAAAGCAGAGAAGAAGTTGCAGAAGATTTTTCATTAAAAGATAAAATAATGGTTTCATCTCATCAAACTCACAGTGATAATGTTATTTTAGTAGGGGAAAATACAGATGTAACATATTTTGAGAATACAGATGGGATACTGGCATCTAATAAAAATGTAGCGATACTTACAAAATATGCAGATTGTTTACCTATATTTATCTATGATGAAGAAAGTAAAATATTTGGAGCAGTTCATTCAGGTTGGAAGGGAACATACCAAGAAATTGTGAAAAGAGCTATTGAAAAGATTAATCCTAAAAGTTTATCAACAATAAATATTTTATTTGGTATAGGAATATCTTGTGAAAATTATAAGGTTGGTGTAGAATTTTATGAACAATTTAGGAATAAATTTACAAAAGAAATTGTAAAAAAAACATTTTCTATAAAAGATGGAGATTTTTACTTTAATAACCAGCTTTTTAATTATTATTTACTCAAAGATTATGGTGTAAAAGAAGATAAAATATTTTTAAATAATAGATGTACATTTAAAGAAAATTTCCATTCTTTTAGAAGGGATAAAGAACTTTCTGGAAGAAATGGAGCAATTATGTTTATGGAGGTTTAGTATTATGACAAAGAAATTTTTGGCAGTATCTTTTTTATCATTGATGTTAGTTGCTTGTGGTGGAGGAAATAGTTCTGGTAATTCAGGGTCAGGAGCCTTAGAATTAAGTCAAAGAGATAAAGAACTAGCAAATGGAAATCCTAATGTTGCAGCAGAAATATTAGTTCAAAAGGCAATTTTACAAGAAGCTAAGAATGAAAAGTTGACAGAAGAAGAACAATATAATCTTGACTTAGCAAAACAAGAAGTTGAAGTAAACTTCTATTTACAAAAGAAATTTGATAAAGAATTTAGCACAGTTTCAACTGTTAGTGATGAAGAAGCAAAAAAATATTATGATGAACATAAAGCAGAAATTGGAAATACACCTTTTGAAACTTTAAAAGATGCAATAATAAATGAGATTGTTTATCAAAGACAAACTGAAATTGTACATAAATACTATGATGATTTAGCTGAAAAATATAAGATAAATGATATTTTAAATAAGGAATATCCACAAGAAGCAGCAAGTGCTGATAATACAAAAACAGAAGCAAAAAAATAAATTTTAGTATGTAGTAAAAATAAGTGAGTTACATTCCAGATTTTAGGATAAAAATTAAATAGAATGAGCCGAGCAAATCTTGCCGTGTTTGAACGAAGTGATCTTAGAAGCACTTAATGAACTTGTTCATTTAGAGCTTCTTACAGATAGCAAATTTGCAGCGAATTCTTAATTTTTATCCGTTAAGAAATCTGGTTAGTAACGAACTATTTTACAATATTTATCTATCTAATAATACTAAAATATCATTTTCTAGTATAGTTGTATTTCCACTTGGTATCATAGCAACTTCATCTCTTTTAATCATGACAATCAAAGTATTTCTATCAAGTTCTCTAATAGATTTATCTTTATATTTTGAAGTTTTATCTACTATACTTTCATATAAATTTATTCTTGTATCTTTATCCACAAAACTTGAACCACAAAGAACAATTCTATCTCCCTTTTCTATTATAGTATCACCATTTGGAATAATATTTTGCCCATTCCTTATAATCAAAACCAATAATACAGATGGCATAAATTCGAGATTTTTTATTTGTTTACCAACCCATTTATGATTTTCATTAATTTCAGCAGTTATAAAGTCCACATCTTCTGTATCAGAATAATCATTAAATGTTTTAAGAACATCTCCTTCTTCATCAATCATATCAAATTTTCTTGAAAAGAAAGGAAGTAAAGAACCTTGTATGGCAATAGATAGTAAAACTACAATAAATGCAATATTAAAAACAATCATTCCAATTTCTTTGTGTGCAACCACAACTAAGATGGCAAAAACTACTGAGGCAGCTCCTCTTAAACCTGCCCAAGATACTAAAAGTTTTTGTCCTCTACTTGATTTTAAAGGACTTATCAATAGATAAACTACAAATGGACGAATAAGTATAGTCATAACAATCATAATTAAGATAGCAGGTAAAGTGTATTTTAATGCCTCTAGTGGATTTACTAAAAGTCCTAATAAGAAGAAAATTAAAATCTGCATAATACTTGTTATTCCATTGAAAAAACTAACGATTTCACTTTTCTTGTTAAATCTGATATTTCCTATTAACACACCTAAAAGATAGACAGTTATATAACCATTACCTCCAATAAATTCACTTAAAGAATATGATAGAAGCATAGAAGCCATTATAAGAGCCATAGACATTCCACTATCTAAGTTTTTAGATTTTCTTATAACAAGACAAGATAACTTTGTAAAAATATATCCCACTAATAAACCAAAACAAACTTGTTTAAATAAAAGTATTGGTAAATTTAACCCACCTTTTGAAAGTGTCAAAAATGATATAGTTAAAACATAAGCAAAAGGGTCGTTTGAACCACTTTCAATTTCTAATAAAGAAGCTGTATTTTCTTTCAAGTTTAACTTATGTGATCTCAAAATAGCAAATACAGAAGCAGCATCTGTTGAACCTAGGACAGAGCCTATTAAAAGAGAGGTATACCAATCTAATTTTAAAATATAGTGAGCAAATATTCCTGTCAAAAATGAAGTAAAAATAACTCCTAATGAAGATAAAATCAAAGATTTTTTGATTATTCCCTTTGCCATAGAAAGATTAGTACCAAAACCTCCAAAGAAAATAATATATATTAGAGCAAAACTACATATATCTCTTGAGAGTTCATAATTTTCATAGTCTATTTTAAAAATTCCATTTACTCCAAATATCATTCCCAGACTTATAAATACTAAAAGCATAGGAACACCAAATTTACTAAGATATCTATACATAAATATTGATACAATGATAACAACAGAACTTAAAAATAAAATATTATTCATTTTTTCAACACCTTTACTAAAATTTTTGTTATTATTCATTATAGCAAATTAAAACATAAAACAGAAATTATATTAACAAAATCCAACTATCAAGATGTTTAGAAACTTTTAAAAAATCAGGAGCTGTACAACTTTGTAACAGCTCCTTTAATAATTTTTATCCATTTATTCCAGACATTAAAATATCATTATTTTCATCTATTTCAATATTAGCAAGATGTCCAAAAAGATAATCTGGCTCACAATCTAAATCAAAATTACAATTTATATTATTTTCATCTTCTATATAGAAATTAATATATGTGATATACAATGAATTAGTAAATTCTTCTTCTGTAAGAGGAGCTGAAAACTCTAAATTACCAATTTTAGCTTTTCTTTTTTTAGAAAGTTCTTTTTCTATTTCATCATTTAAACCATAGAATACTCCCTCATCTTCAATAAAAGTTTTACATATTAACTTTTTATTTTCATTTATCCAATTTAATTTTTCTTCAATTAAATTTAATGAAGTTTTATAAAAATCAATATCATCAGCATAATCAGGGTTAAACTCTATTGAAATATCAATATCATTTCTATTCCAAAGATTAATTAATCCACTTATTTCAAAATCATCTTCAATAAAAATTTTTGAAAAAAATTACTATTTTCAAAAACTTTTTTTATTTCTTTTAAACCCATAGAAAGCCTCCTAAAATTTAATAATTACAGAAATTATAACATATATAAAGTTTTATTTATAGTAATTAATAAAAAAATAAGTGAGTTATATTCCAGATTTTATCCGTTAAGAAATCTGGCTAGTAACGAACTATTTTCTATTAAAAATAAAAATTTTTATTAAAGTAAAGAAAATGTGGTTGACAAGAAAATATAAAAAGTTTATAATAACTAAGTTATAATTATAAAATAATTAAAAAATAAGAAAGGAGGATAAAATGCCTACTCTAAGTCAATTAGTAAAAAAAGGAAGACAAACATTAACTGAGAAGAAAAAATCTCCAGCTTTACAAGGTAACCCACAAAGAAGAGGGGTTTGTATAAGAGTATATACAACTACACCTAAAAAACCTAACTCAGCTTTAAGAAAAGTTGCCAGAGTAAAACTAACAAATGGAATCGAAGTTACTTGTTATATTCCTGGTGAAGGACATAACTTACAAGAACACTCAATCGTTCTAGTAAGAGGTGGAAGAACAAAGGATTTACCAGGGGTTAGATATAAAATCATTAGAGGTGCATTAGATACTGCTGGTGTTGCAAAGAGAAAACAAGGTAGATCTAAGTACGGAGCTAAAAACGCATAATAAACAATAAAGGAGGTGTAAAATTTAATGTCAAGAAGAAGAGCTGCGGTAAAAAGAGATGTTTTACCTGATTCAAGATACTCTGATAAAGTTGTTACTAAAGTAATTAACTCAATAATGCTAGATGGTAAAAAATCAATAGCTGAAGGAATATTCTACTCAGCAATGGATTTAATAAAAGAAAAGACTGGTCAAGAAGGTTATGATGTATTTAAACAAGCTTTAGATAATATTAAACCTCAAATAGAAGTTAGATCTAGAAGAATTGGAGGAGCTACTTACCAAGTTCCAGTTGAAGTTAAAGCTGATAGACAACAAACACTTGCTATAAGATGGTTAACTACTTATACAAGAGCAAGAAAAGAATATGGAATGATAGAAAAACTTGCAGCAGAATTAATTGCAGCAGCAAATAATGAAGGTGCAACTATTAAGAAAAAAGAAGATACTTATAAAATGGCAGAAGCAAACAGAGCATTCGCACATTATAGAGTATAATATATAGAAAATATGTTTTCGTTATAATCGAGGAGGAAAAATTTAATGGCTAGGAAAATATCATTGGATATGACTAGAAACGTTGGAATAATGGCCCATATCGATGCAGGGAAAACAACAACAACAGAAAGAATATTATTTTATACTGGGGTTGAAAGAAAACTAGGAGAAGTTCATGAAGGTCAAGCAACAATGGACTGGATGGAACAAGAGCAAGAAAGAGGGATAACAATAACTTCTGCTGCTACTACATGTTTTTGGAAAGGTCACAGAATAAATATAATAGACACACCAGGACACGTGGACTTTACTGTTGAGGTTGAAAGATCTCTAAGAGTACTAGATGGAGCTGTTGCAGTGTTCTCAGCTGTTGATGGTGTACAACCACAATCAGAAACAGTATGGAGACAAGCTGATAAATATAAAGTACCAAGAATAGCTTTCTTTAATAAGATGGATAGAATTGGAGCTAACTTTGATATGTGTGTATCAGATATCAAAGAAAAATTAGGTTCAAACCCAGTACCTATACAAATTCCTATTGGTGCAGAAGACCAATTTGAAGGAGTAGTAGACTTAATAGAAATGAAAGAAATTGTTTGGCCAGTAGATTCAGACAATGGACAACGTTTTGATGTAAAAGATATTAGAGCAGAATTACAAGAAAAAGCTGAAGAAGCAAGACAATATATGCTTGAATCAATAGTTGAAACTGATGATGTTCTAATGGAAAAATTCTTTGGTGGAGAAGAAATAACTGAAGAAGAAATCATAAAAGGATTAAGACATGCAACAATAGAAAATACAATAGTTCCTGTTGTATGTGGAACAGCATTTAAAAATAAAGGTATTCAAGCTTTATTAGATGCTATAGTAAACTATATGCCAGCACCTACAGATGTTGCTATGGTTGAAGGTAGAGATCCTAAAAATCCTGACATTCTAATAGATAGAGAAATGTCAGATGATGCACCTTTCGCATCACTTGCTTTCAAAGTTATGACAGACCCATTTGTTGGAAGATTAACATTCTTCAGAGTATATGCTGGTTTTGTTGAAAAAGGAGCTACTGTTCTTAACTCAACAAAAGGTAAAAAAGAAAGAATGGGAAGAATACTTCAAATGCATGCTAATAAGAGAGAAGAAATTGAACATGTATACTGTGGAGATATAGCAGCAGCAGTTGGATTGAAAGATACAACAACAGGAGATACTCTTTGTGCTGAAGATGCTCCAATAGTTCTTGAACAAATGGAATTCCCAGAACCAGTTATTTCAGTTGCAGTTGAACCAAAAACTAAAAATGACCAAGAAAAAATGGGAATTGCTTTATCTAAACTTGCAGAAGAAGATCCTACTTTCAAAGTTAGAACTGATGAAGAAACAGGACAAACAATTATATCTGGAATGGGAGAATTACACCTTGAAATCATCGTAGATAGAATGAAGAGAGAATTTAAGGTAGAATCTAATGTTGGAAAACCTCAAGTTGCATACAGAGAAACTATAACTCAATCTTGTGATCAAGAAGTTAAGTATGCAAAACAATCTGGAGGTAGAGGACAATATGGACATGTTAAGATTATACTTGAACCAAATCCAGGTAAAGAATTTGAATTTGTTAACAAAATAACAGGAGGGGTAATTCCTAGAGAATATATACCTGCTGTTGAAAAAGGATGTAGAGAAGCTCTTGAATCAGGAGTTATTGCTGGATATCCTTTAGTTGATGTAAAAGTAACTTTATATGATGGATCATACCATGAAGTTGACTCATCAGAAATGGCATTTAAAATAGCTGGATCAATGGCTCTTAAACAAGCTGCTGCAAAAGCTAAACCAGTAATATTAGAACCAGTATTCAAAGTAGAAGTAACTACTCCTGAAGAATATATGGGAGATATTATTGGAGACTTAAACTCAAGAAGAGGAATGGTATCTGGAATGATAGATAGAAATGGTGCTAAGATAATAACTGCAAAAGTACCTCTATCTGAAATGTTTGGATATGCAACTGACTTAAGATCTAAATCTCAAGGAAGAGCAACTTACTCTTGGGAATTTTCTGAATATCTTCAGGTACCTGCTTCAATTCAAAAGCAAATACAAGAAGAAAGAGGAAAATAATTTACTTTTTATACAAAAATAGTGTATAATAAAAGAATAAATTTATATGAAAAATAATGTAAATAAATAATTAATTAGGAGGAAAAAATGGCTAAAGAAAAATTTGAAAGAAGCAAACCACATGTAAACATTGGAACTATTGGGCACGTTGACCATGGAAAAACAACTACAACTGCTGCTATATCTAAAGTATTATCTGATAAAGGATTGGCTAAAAAAGTAGATTTTGACCAAATCGATGCTGCTCCTGAAGAAAAAGAAAGAGGAATAACTATCAATACAGCTCATATAGAATATGAAACAGCAAATAGACACTATGCTCACGTTGACTGTCCAGGGCACGCTGACTATGTTAAAAATATGATAACTGGAGCTGCTCAAATGGACGGAGCTATACTTGTTGTATCAGCTGCTGATGGTCCTATGCCTCAAACAAGAGAACACATCTTACTTTCTAGACAAGTTGGAGTTCCATATATCATTGTTTATTTAAACAAAGCTGATATGGTTGAAGATGAAGAATTATTGGAATTAGTAGAAATGGAAGTTAGAGAATTATTAACTGAATATGGATTCCCAGGAGATGAAATTCCTGTAATCAGAGGTTCATCATTAGGAGCTTTAAATGGTGAAGAAAAATGGATAGAAAAAATAATGGAACTTATGGATGCAGTAGATAGCTATATTCCTACTCCAGAAAGAGCAGTAGATCAACCATTCTTGATGCCAATAGAAGATGTTTTCACTATCACAGGAAGAGGAACAGTTGTTACTGGAAGAGTTGAAAGAGGAATCATCAAAGTTGGAGAAGAAATTGAAATAGTTGGAATTAAACCTACAACTAAGACAACTTGTACAGGTGTTGAAATGTTTAGAAAACTTCTTGATCAAGGTCAAGCAGGAGACAACATTGGAGTACTATTAAGAGGAACTAAGAAAGAAGAAGTTGAAAGAGGACAAGTTCTTGCTAAACCAGGAAGCATTCACCCTCATACAAACTTTAAAGGTGAAGTTTATGTATTAACTAAAGATGAAGGAGGAAGACATACTCCATTCTTCTCAGGATACAGACCTCAATTCTACTTCAGAACTACTGACATCACTGGTGCAGTAACTCTACCTGATGGAGTAGAAATGGTAATGCCAGGAGACAATATCACTATGACAGTAGAATTAATCCACCCTATCGCTATGGAACAAGGATTAAGATTCGCTATCAGAGAAGGTGGAAGAACTGTTGCTTCTGGAGTTGTTTCTGAAATAATTAAATAGTCAAAATTAAATAAAAATATTTTTTATACCCTTGATTTTTATCAAGGGTATTTTTTTGTGCAAAAATACTATATATAGAAATGATGGGACACCAATATGCAAATACTCAACAAAGAGTTCAAGTAACAGGAAATATCTTAGATAAAGAATTTAAATATCTAAGAGAAGAATGGAGAACAGCTTCAAAAGATTCAAATAAAGTAAAAGTATTTGGAACTAATGAAGAATACAAGACAGAAAAGGTAATATAAAATTTGATTTAAATATTGGATTGGATAACACAAGAGTTGGAGTAACTGCAAATGTAGGATATGATACAAAAGGAGAAAACCTAAGAGGTGGACTAGGACTAAGAGTTATATTCTAATAAACATATCACTAACACTAGTGTAATATAATAGATTATTATTTCCCAGAAGGAGGTTGGTATAATAGGAGAGTTCTACCCTATTATACTGACCTTCTTTATTTTTTATTATAATAAAAAAAGAGAATTCTATAAGTTTCTATACTTAAAAAATTCTCTAAATTATTTATCATTCTTAATTAAAATTTCTTATTTAATTTCTTTAATAGCTTGCATAAATCCAGCTAAGTTTTGAATTTCACTAGGGATAAGAATCTTTGTTGATTTTCCATCAGCAACTTTTTCAAAAGTTTCGAAAGATTTCAATGCTAAAATTTCTTTTGTAGGTTGAGCTTCATTTAAAACTTTAATAGCTTCAGCTTCAGCTTTTTGAATTTCAAGGATAGCTTGAGCTTTACCTTCAGCTTCTTTTATTTTAACTTCTTTTTCAGCTTCAGCTCTTAATATTGCAGATTGCTTTTCCCCTTCTGCAACAAGAATAGCAGATTCTCTTGTAGCTTGAGCCTCAAGAATTTTTGCTCTTTTTTCTCTTTCAGCTTTCATTTCTTTTTCCATTGCAATTCTAATATCATTTGGTGGTAGTATAGATTTTAGTTCAACTCTGTTTACTTTTATTCCCCAAGGATCAGTTGCATCATCAAGTTCTTGACGCATTTTAGTATTGATAATATCTCTTGATGTTAAAGTTTCATCAACTGTCATATCTCCTATAATATTTCTAAGAGTTGTAGCAGTTAAATTTTCAATAGCTGATAAAGGTCTTTCAACTCCATAAGTATATAACTTAGGGTCAGTTATTTGGAAATAAACAACAGTGTCAATTTGCATAGTAGCATTATCTTTTGTAATAACTGCTTGTGGGTCAAAGTCAACAACTTGCTCTTTAAGAGATACTATTCTTGATACCTTATCAAAGAATGGGTTGATAAAACTTAAACCTGAACTTAAAGACTGATAGTATTTTCCTAATTTTTCAACAATATAAACTTGTGATTCAGGAACAATTTTAACGGCTTTAAACATGATAATAGCTATTAAAATTATTAATAATACAAAAAATGGAATATAAAACATAAGATAAAACCTCCTAATTTATTTTTTTATAATAATTTTATTTCCTTTAAAACCAGAAATTATAGGAATATCTCCTATTTCAAAAATTTCAGTACTTAATGCAGTCCAAATAGAACCTTTGTAACTGACATCATAAATTTTTTCTTCTTTGCTTACATCAACAACTTTTTTAATCACAATACTTGTATCTATTGCTTCAGCATCAAAATTATCTTTATTCTTTGAAAGAAGTTTTTTAGCAAGAGGTCTTAAGAATATAATTGCTAAAACAGAAATAGCGGTAAAAAAGGTTATTTCTACTTTTAGATTATCAAATGCTAAAGAAACAAATATTGTTATAGCAGCTGCAAAAGCAAACCAAACTGTAACAAGAGCTGGAATAATAAATTCAATAACAGTAAAAATAATTGTAAGTATTAACCAAAATACATAACCCAATTTTCATTCCTCCTTTAATTTGTTTTATTTTATTATAGCATAAAAGTTTTATTTTGTATCAGCTTTCTACTAAAAATATAAATATGTGTTTTTAAGGTTAATTGTAAATAAAATTTCAAAAATGTTTAAAAAAAGTTTAAAAAAATTAATAGTTTTAAAGAAAATATGATATAATTAGTTTATAATAAAATGTAAAGGGGGATAAGTAAAATGTTTGGTTATTTACAAAAAATTGGAAAAGCACTTATGGTTCCAGTGGCAATTTTACCAGCAGCAGCTATAATGCTTGGAATAGGTTATTGGATAGATCCAAATGGTTGGGGGGCTAACAGCCAGTTAGCAGCATTTTTAATAAAAGCAGGAGCAGCAATAATGGATAATATGGCTATATTATTTGCTGTTGGTGTTGCTTATGGATTATCAAAGGATAAAGATGGAGCAGCGGCTCTTGCAGGACTTGTAGCATTTGAAATAGTTACAACTCTATTATCAACAGGAGCAGTATCTCAAATAATGGGTATTCCACAGGAAGAAGTTCATGCTGCATTTGGGAAAATTAACAACCAATTCATAGGTATACTTTGTGGAGTTATCTCAGGAGAGTTATATAATAGATTCCATAAAGTTGAATTACCTAAATTTTTGGCATTTTTTAGTGGAAAAAGATTTGTTCCAATTATAACTTCTGTTGTAATGATAGTTGTTTCATTTATTTTAACATATATATGGCCAATTATTTATGGAGCATTGGTAACTTTTGGAACAAGTATTGCAAAACTTGGTCCAGTTGGAGCAGGAATATATGGTTTCTTTAATAGACTATTGATACCAGTAGGACTACATCATGCTGTAAACTCTGTATTCTGGTTTAATGTTGCAGGAATAAATGATATAGGAAGATTCTGGGGAAGTCCTGATATGGCTTATGCTGATTTACCAGAAATTTTACAAGGAACATATCATGTTGGAATGTACCAAGCAGGTTTCTTCCCAATAATGATGTTTGGACTTTTAGGAGCTTGTGCTGCATTTATTCAAACTTCAAAACCAGAAAATAGAACTAAAATATTCTCAATAATGGTTGCTGCTGGATTTACAAGTTTCTTAACAGGAGTAACAGAACCAATAGAATTTGCATTTATGTTTGTTGCACCTGTTCTTTATTTACTACATGCATTACTTACAGGAGTTTCATTGTTCTTAGCTGCATCATTTAACTGGATGGCAGGATTTAGTTTCTCAGGAGGATTTATAGATTTCTTCCTATCATTAAAAAATCCAAATGCAAATAATCCATTTATGTTAGTAGTTTTAGGTTTAATATTCTTTGTAATTTATTACTTTGTATTTCTATTTGTTATTAAAGCCTTTAATTTAAAAACACCAGGAAGAGAAGAAAGTGAAGAAGAAAAAGCAGAAGCTATAAAAATTAAAACTACAAATTCAGAATTAGCTGAATCATTAGTGGGTTTATTAGGTGGGGCAGACAATATAGTTGAAGTAGACAATTGTACTACAAGACTTAGATTAAAAGTTAAAGACAGTGCTAATATAAAAGAAGCTGAAATTAAAAAATTAGTTCCAGGAGTATTAAAACCTTCAAAAGAAACAGTACAAGTTATAATAGGACCACATGTTGAGTTTGTTGCTACTGAATTAAAAAGAGTATTAGGGAAATAAAAAATTACAAACTGCTATATTTAATATAGCAGTTTTTTTAATTATTTAAGACAGTTTGCTTTTTATTCGTGACAAAGGTACAAAAAATAAAAATAAACATTGACTATTTAATAGAAAAAAAGTTAAAATATAAATATGAAATAATTTTAAAATTAAATATTTTAATAAAGGGGGCAATGTATATGAAAGTTTTTACCACAGAAAATATTAGAAATATCTCTCTATTAGGACATAGAGGTTCTGGGAAGACTACACTTGTAGAGTCTATCCTTTATGTCAAGGACTATATTAAGAGAAAAGGAGATGTAGAAAATGGAACTACTGTTTCAGACTTTGATAAAGAAGAAATTCGTAGAGTTTTCTCAATAAATACATCTTTGATTCCAGTTGAACATAATGATGTAAAACTTAATTTCCTTGATACACCAGGATATTTTGATTTTGTTGGAGAAGTAGTATCAGCATTAAGAGTATCTGCTTCTGCTGTACTTGTTTTAGACGCAACTGCTGGTGTAGAAGTTGGAACTGAAAAAGCTTGGAAACTATTGGAAGAAAGAAAATTGCCTAGAATTATTTTTGTAAATAAAATGGATAAAGGTTATGTAAATTATCCTAAACTTTTAAATGAATTAAAGGAAAAATTTGGTAAGAAAATTGCTCCTTTCTGTATTCCTATTGGGGAAAAAGATGAATTTAAAGGTTTTGTAAATGTTGTAGATATGGTAGGAAGAGTGTTTGATGGTAAGGAATGCGTAGATACTCCTATTCCAGATGATATAGATGTTAGTGAAGTTAGAAATCTATTATTTGAAGCTATTGCTGAAACTGATGAAGTATTAATGGATAAATATTTTGCAGGAGAAGAATTTACAAAAGAAGAAATAGTAAAAGGACTACATAAAGGCGTAGTTAATGGAGATATAGTTCCAGTTATGGTTGGTTCTGCACAACAAAATATTGGAATACATACTTTATTAAATTATTTAGAATTATATATGCCTTGTCCAACTGAATTATTCAGTGGTCAAAGAATAGGAGAAGATCCTACAACTCAACAAGAAAAAATTGTAAAAATTTCTTCTGAAAATCCTTTCTCTGCAATAGTTTTTAAAACTTTAGTTGACCCATTTATTGGAAAAATTAGTTTTTTTAAGGTAAACTCAGGAACTATTAAGAAGGAAACAGAAGTATTTAACCCTAAGAAAAATAAGAAAGAAAGAATTGCTCAAGTTTTAACAATGCAAGGAAATAAGCAAATAGAGCTTGATGAATTGTGTGCAGGAGATATAGGAGCAACAACTAAATTACAATTTACTCAAACTGGAGATACTCTATGTGATAAAAACTTTCCAGTTGTATTTAATAAGATAAAATTCCCTAAACCAAATATTTATTCAGGTGTATTACCAGCTGATAAAAATGATGATGAAAAATTAAGTACAGCAATACAAAGAGTTATGGAAGAAGATCCAACATTTGTTATGAGTAGAAACTATGAAACAAAACAATTATTGATAGGTGGACAAGGAGAAAAACATCTATACATAATTTTATGTAAGATAAAAAATAAATTTGGAGTTCATGCTGAATTAGAAGATGTTGTAGTTTCTTATCGTGAAACTATACTTGGAAAAGCAGAAGTTCAAGGAAAACATAAAAAACAATCTGGTGGAGCAGGACAATTTGGAGATGTATTTATAAGATTTGAACATTCTGATAAAGAATTTGAGTTTGTGGATGAAATAAAAGGTGGAGTTGTTCCTAAAAACTATATTCCAGCAGTAGAAAAAGGACTTATAGAAGCTAAAGAAAAAGGAGTCTTAGCAGGATATCCAGTTATAAACTTTAAAGCAACTCTATATGATGGAAGTTACCACCCAGTTGATTCTAATGACTTATCATTTAAGTTAGCTGCTATTCTTGCTTTTAAAGCTGGTATGGAAAAAGCAAAACCTATTCTTTTAGAACCAGTTGTAAGAATGGAAATTAGAATACCAGAAGAATATATGGGAGATGTAATGGGAGATCTAAACAAGAGAAGAGGTAGGGTTTTAGGTATGGATCATACTGAAACTGGTGAACAACTTTTACTTGCTGAAGTTCCAGAAGCAGAAATATTAAAATACTCTATTGATTTAAGAGCTTTAACTCAAGGTAGAGGGGAATTTGAATATGAATTTGTAAGATATGAAGAAGTTCCTGAAAATATTTCTAAGAGAATTATAGAAGAAAGAAATAAAGATAAATAAAAATTATAAAGCCAGGATTTAACTATCCTGGTTTTTTATTTTTGAATAAATATAAAAAATATTGTACTAAATTAGTTAAATATATTTTAATAGATAAAAAAAGTTTGAAATAAGGTAAAAAATATGTTAAATTAATATAAATAAGAGAATATGAATATTATTTTTTAAATACTTTTTAATATCAAATATTCATAAAATTTTATTAGCTAGTTGTAAAAATTAAACTCAACTAATGAAGGAGGAAGAAAAATGGGAAGTCATGTGTACAACAAAGTAAGTGAAGAATTAGTGGAAAAATTTAAAAAAATTGTTCCAGGTAAGGTTTATACAAAAGATGAGATAAACCAAGATTTTTTTCATGATGAAATGCCTATCTATGGTGAAGGAGAACCAGAAGTTGTTATAGATGTAACAACTACAGAAGCTATTTCAGAAATTATGAAATTATGTTATGAAAATAATATTCCCGTTATCCCAAGAGGAGCTGGAACTGGATTGACAGGAGCAGCCGTAGCAATAACTGGTGGAGTTATGCTAAATATGACAAAGATGAACAAAATTTTAGGCTATGATTATGAAAATTTTGTTGTTAGAGTAGAGCCAGGGGTTTTATTAAATGAACTAGCAGAAGACGCACTGAAACAAGGATTATTATATCCACCTGATCCAGGTGAAAAGTTTGCAACACTTGGTGGAAATGTTTCAACAAATGCTGGTGGAATGAGAGCAGTAAAATATGGAACTACAAGAGATTATGTTAGAGCTATGACTGTTGTACTGGCAACTGGTGAAATTATAAAATTAGGAGCAACAGTTTCAAAGACAAGTACAGGATATAGCTTATTAAACTTAATGATAGGTTCAGAAGGAACATTAGGAGTTATAACAGAATTAACTTTAAAATTAATTCCTGCACCAAAGGAAACTATAAGTTTAATAATTCCTTATGAAAATCTTGATGAATGTATAGCAACAGTTCCTAAATTCTTTATGAACCATTTACAACCACAAGCATTAGAATTTATGGAAAGAGAAATAGTATTAGCTTCTGAAAGATATATAGGTAAAAGTGTATTCCCTAAGACACTAGAAGGAGTAGAAATTGGGGCTTATCTATTGGTAACTTTTGATGGTGATAATATGGAAGCATTGGAAGAAATCACTGAAAAAGCTTCTGAAGTAGTATTGGAAGCAGGAGCATTAGATGTTTTAGTTGCAGATACTCCAGCTAAGAAAAAAGATGCTTGGGCAGCAAGAAGCAGTTTCTTAGAAGCTATTGAAGCAGAAACAAAATTATTGGATGAATGTGATGTTGTTGTTCCGGTTAATCAAATAGCTCCTTATTTACATTATGTAAATGAAGTTGGTAAAAAATATGACTTTACTGTAAAGAGTTTTGGACATGCTGGAGATGGAAATTTACACATTTATGCATGTAGTAATGATATGGAAATTGGAGAATTTAAACGTCAAGTTGAAGAATTTATGGTAGATATATATAATAAAGCTTCTGAATTTGGTGGATTAATTTCAGGAGAACATGGAATCGGATATGGAAAAATGAATTTCTTAGCTAATTTCTCTGGGGAAGTAAATATGAGACTTATGAGAGGAATAAAAGAAGTATTTGACCCTAAGATGATTTTAAATCCAAATAAAGTTTGTTATAAGGCATAATATAAATAATTAGATAGATTATAGGAGGTAATATTATGGCATATTTAATTTCTGAAGAAGCTCAAGATTTATTAAAAGATGTAAAAAAATTCTGTGATAACGAAGTAAGAGAACAATGTAAAGAATATGATAAAAGTGGCGAATGGCCAAAAGAAATATATGATAAAGCAATAGAACAAGGATATCAAGCACTTGAAGTTCCTGAACAATATGGAGGACCAGGATTAAAAAGAGTAGATGTAGCAGCTTTAATTGAAGAAATGGCAATAGCTGATGCAGGATTTGCAACAACTATTTCAGCTAGTGGACTTGCAATGAAACCTGTTTTAATTTCTGGAACTGAAGAACAAAAGCAAAGAATGTGTGATTTAGTTTTAGAAGGTGGACTAGGAGCATTCTGTTTAACAGAACCAGGAGCTGGATCTGATGCAAGTGCTGGAAGAACAACTGCTGTTAAAGATGGTGATGAATATGTTTTAAATGGTAGAAAATGTTTTATCACAAATGGAGAAATGGCATCTTTCTATTGTATTACTGCTATAACAGATAAAGAAAAAGGATTAAAGGGAATTTCTATGTTCTTTGTGGAAAAAGGGACAAAAGGACTTAGCACTGGAAATCATGAAGATAAAATGGGTATAAGAACTTCTAATACTTGTGATGTAGTGTTAGAAGATTGTAGAATACCTGCTAGTGCATTAGTTGGAAAAGAAGGAGAAGGATTTGCAATAGCAATGAAAACACTAGACCAAGCCAGATCTTGGATAGGTTGTATTGCAGTTGGAATTGCTCAAAGAGGAATACAAGAAGCTATAGCTTATGGAAAAGAAAGAATACAATTTGGAAAACCAGTAATAAAAAATCAAGCTTTACAATTTAAAATAGCAGATATGGAAATTAAAACAGAAACTGCAAGACAAATGGTAGCCCATGCTTTAACTAAGATGGATTTAGGACTACCTTATGGTAAAGAATCAGCTATTGCAAAATGCTATGCAGGAGATATTGCAATGGAAGTATCATCTGAAGCTATTCAAATTTTTGGTGGATATGGATATAGTAGAGAATATCCAGTTGAAAAATTATTAAGAGATGCTAAGATATTCCAAATCTTTGAAGGAACTAATGAAATTCAAAGAATTGTAATTGCTAATAATGTAATTGGGCGTTAGGAGGAAGTAATGGAAATATTAGTTTGTATAAAACAAGTTGCAGATGACTCTGTTGAAATATTTATGAATGAAAGCACAGGAAGACCTGCATTAGAAGGAGTTGAAAAAGTAGTAAATGCTTTTGACACTTATGCTTTGGAAATGGCAGCTAGATTAAAAGAAGCAAAAGGAGACACTGCTATATCTGTTCTTTCTCTTGGTGGAGAAGATGTAACAAATAGTTTAAAAAATTGCTTAGCAGTTGGAGCAGATGAAGCTTTCTGTGTTAAAGATGGAAATTATCAAGAAAAAGATGCAGTTATAGTAGCCCAAGCTTTAACTAAGGCTATTCAAGAAATAGAAGCTAAAAGAGGAAAGAAATTTGATATTATTTTCTGTGGAAAAGAAACTACTGACTTTGCAACTGGGCAAGTTGGAATTATGCTAGCAGATGAATTAAATTATGGAGTAGTAACTAATCTAGTTGATATAGATACAGAAACTGGAAAAGTAATTGCTAAAAAAGAAACAGAAACTGGTTATGAAAAAGTTGAGTTAACTTCTCCTTGTGTAGTAACTGTAAATAAACCTAATTATGAACCTCGTTATCCAACAATAAAAAGTAAAATGGCAGCTAGAAAAAAAGAAATAACTGAAATTTCAGTTGAAATTGCTAATGAGAGTCCAGTAAAAGAAGTTCAATTATTCTCACCTCCAAAAAGACAAGCTGGAGTGAAAATAAAAGCTGGAACTGCTGAAGAAATAATTGCACAAGCTATTCAAAAAATGTTGGAAGCAAAAGTATTTTAGGGAGGTTATAAGATGGAAAGAAATATAATGGTATATATAGAAACAGTTGATAACTCTCCTGTTGTTGTATCTTTAGAAGCTCTAGCATTAGCTAAAAAAGTTTCAAAAGAAAATAATAAAAAAGTTATTGCTGTTTTAGTTGGAGAAAATTTAGATGAAGTGGCTAAAAAATGTTTTGAGTATGGGGCAGATGAAGTTCTATACTTAGAAGAAGATAAAAAAGAATTAGAAGCTACTGGAAATGCATTAATAGGAGCAAAGGAGAAATATAATCCTTCTGTTATTTTCTTAGGTTCTACTTTAAATGGAAAAGATTTAGCTAATATAGTGGCAAGTAAAATAAAAGTACCTGCTTTTGTTGATGTAGTAGCAGTAAAATATGAAAATGATAAATATTTAATGACATTGCCAATGTATGGTGGAAATATTTTAAAAGAAGTAACTTTTGAAGGAGATAAAACATTAGTTGTTGCAGTTCGTTCAGGAGCTTGTAAGAAAGAAGTATTTGAAGGTGCTTCAGGAGAAGTTACAAAAGAAAAAGCAGCTGAAAAAAATCTATTTACAAAAATAGCAGAGATAGTTCAAGAAATATCTGAATCAGTCAATTTAGAAGAAGCAGAAGTTATAGTTGCTGGTGGTAGAGGTATGGGAAGCAAGGAAAACTTTGAATTAGTAAAACAATTAGCTGCTGTATGTGGAGGAGTTGTAGGAGCAACAAGACCTGCAACAGAAGATGAATGGATACCTCGTTCTCACCAAGTTGGACAATCAGGAAAAATTGTTGCACCAAAATTATATATTGCTTGCGGTATATCAGGAGCAACTCAACATATTTCTGGGATAATGGGTTCAAACTATATAGTAGCAATAAATAAAGATGAAGATGCACCTATTTTTGAAATAGCTGATGTTGGAATTGTAGGTAATGTTATGGATATAATTCCACTTATGATAGAAGAAATTAAAAAAATAAAATCTTAGAAATTATTCTATAAGGTAAGAACTATTATTTAGTAATAGTTCTTACTGTAAATAGGAGGCAATTTGTATGGGACAATGGATTATAATTTTAGCAGTTGCTCTTATAGGGCAATTTGTCAGTGACCTTATTTCTTTTCCAATTCCAAAAACAATTATTGCATCTATAATATTATTTTTGCTTTTGGAATTTAAAGTTGTAAAGGCAGATTATTTTAAGGAAGTTTTAGCAGGTTGTAAAAAACATTTAGCTTTTCTTTTTCTTCCTGTTGGTGTGGGAATAATGACTCAATTAAATTCTCGTCCAATAATGGATTATGTAAAGGTACTATTTATTATGGTACTTAGTACATTTTTAATTATGTTATTCACAGGAAAATTAGCTGATATTATTATTGGTATTCAAGAAAAAATATTAGGCAATAAGGATAAAGAGGAGGGCAAAAATGAGTGAGATATTTGAAAATACTATACTTAAAAATATTATTTTTAGCCCATTCTTTGGTATAGTTTTATCATTAGTAACTTATGAAATAGGAAGATATTTCTTTTCAAAAACAAAATCAATTTTTTGTAATCCTCTTTTAATAGGAATAGTTTTATCAATAGCATTTTTAATGATTTTCGGTATTCCATTTGAAGCTTATGATAAAGGTGGAAGTATTTTAAAATATTTAATAAGCCCTATTGAAAGTGTAATAATTGGAGTTGCACTCTATGAGCAATTTCAAATATTAAAGAGAAACTGGTTTCCTATTTTAGTGTCAACAGTTTTAGGAAGTACTTTTTCAGTTATTATACTATATATATTAGGAAAAGTTTTTGGACTTACTCCTGATTTATTCTATGCAACTTTACCAAAATCAGTAACAACAGCTATTGCACTTGATATTGGTTCTAAATTTGGTTGGGAAGGTGCTTTAATTACTATGATGACTGTAACAACAGGTATCACTGGTGCAGTTATAGCTCCATTAGTTACTAAATTTATTAAATCACCAGTAGCTAAGGGACTTGCAATAGGAACAGCAAGCCATGCTGTTGGTACAGCAAAAGCAATAGAAATGGGAGAAGTAGAAGGTGCAATGAGTGGTTTGGCTCTTAGCTTAGCTGCTATTTCAACTTCATTTATTATTCCACTTTTGCTTACTACAATTTTAAGATAAAAATTAGTAAAAATAAAAAACACCATTATCTTATGGTTAAGTCAAGGAGTTAAGCTTAACCATAAGAGTTTTGGTGTAATTAATAAGATTATAAATTATTTATTTCTTTTGTAAAATAACAAGCAACTTTATGTTTTATTTCAATATCTTCTAAAATAGGTTTTTGTCCCTTACACTTATCTTTCACAAATTTACAACGCCCTTGAAATACACAGCCACTAGGTAAGTTAATAGGACTAGGTACATCTCCTTCAATACTAGTTATCTTTTCAGAAAAATCCATATTGATAGAGAATAAAGAACTTAAAAGGGCTTTTGTATATGGGTGATAAGCACTGTCTTTTAATTTATCTCCAGGTAAAACTTCTAAAACATTACCTAGATACATAACTGCAATTTCATGAGCAAAAGCTTGAAGAAGTGCAATATCATGACAGATAAAAACTATACATAAATCTCTTTCTTTTTGCAATTTTACTAGAAGTTCAATTATATTTTTTTGGATAGAAACATCGAGAGCTGATGTAGCTTCATCACAGACTAAAACTTCAGGTTCTAATGATAAAGCTCTTGCTATACCAATTCTCTGTTTTTGACCTCCACTCATATTTTGAGGGTATTTATGAATAAAATCTGCTGGTAGGTCAACCATTTCAAGAAGTTCAATGGCCTTTTTTTCTTTATCTTCCTTTTTTAGTCTATCATAGTTAATAAGTGGCTCAGTTAAGATATCTACTACTTTCATTCTGGGATTAAAAGAAGCTCCAGGATCTTGATATACCATTTGTATATGTTGTCTACTTTCCCAAATTTCATCTTTAGAAAATTTGCTAATATCTCTCCCTTTATAAAAAATCTCTCCACTTGAAATTGGTTCTAAATTCATAAGCATTCTTAAAAAAGTAGATTTTCCACAACCAGATTCCCCAACAATTCCCAAAGTTTTCCCTTTATACATAGATAAGTTTATATTATCACAGGCAGTTAGAGTATTATTTTTAGAAACCTTAAATTGTTTTGTTAAGTTTCTAGCTTCTAATATTAGTTCATTATCTTTAGACAAATCTCTCACCATCCATTTCAGGAATTGCTTTAAGCAATTTTTTTGTGTAATCACTCTTAGGATTATTTATAACTTCTTCTCTTGTACCACTATCCACAACCACACCATTTTGCATAACCACAATTTTATCTGCCATATATGCAGCAACTCCCATATTATGAGTAACTATAATTATACCAGTGTTAAATTCATCTCTTAATTCCATCATTTGTTTTACAATTTGAGCTTGTGTTGTAACATCAAGAGCAGATGTAGGCTCATCTGCTAATACAAGTTCTGGTTCAAAAGTAAGAGCCATAGCAATCCCAACTCTCTGTTTCATACCACCAGAGAGTTCATAAGGGTAGCTATTCATAATATTTTTTACTTCAGGTAAACGAACTTTTTCTAACATAGAAAGAGCCTTATTCTCTGCTTCAGTTTTATTTAAATTAGTATGAGCATTTATATATTCAATATACTGAGAACCTATTTTTCTAATAGGGTTCAATGTTGCACCACAATCTTGAGAAATCATTGAAATAACTGTTCCTCTTAGTTCTCTCCACTCATTATTTGAAAGATTTAACAGTGATTTTCCATTGAAAATTATATCTCCAGAAATAATTTTCCCCTGTCCTAATAGTCCACCTATTATTGAACGAAGAACAGTAGATTTACCACTTCCAGATTCTCCAACAATACTTATAATTTCACCTTTTTGCATAGTTAGAGAGAAATTTTCAACAACAGCATCTTTTTCTCCATATTGTATCGTTAAATCTTTAATTTCTAACATTTTTTCTCCTTCTATTCAGTAACTGTAACGTCTTTTGTTAACCAATAGTAATCCATTGGGAACATTTTTAAATTTTGTACTTTTTTATTTGAGTATAAGAAAGTAGTTTCATATCCAAAAAATACTGTTGCAGCATCGTTCATTATTAATTGTTGAATTTCTATTGCTAAATCTTTTCTCTTTTCTGGATCAAATTCTACATTTAATTTATCTAATAATTCATCAACTTTTTCATTTTTATATCCTGCTTGGTTAGATGCAGAAGAACTATCCCAGTTTTCATATAGATAATTTTCAGGGTCTCCTATATTAGCAGCAAGTACATTCCAAATCAATAAATCAAAGTTTCCAGAATCTCTCATATCTAAAAGAGTTTCATAGCTAACAGTTTTTAAATTAACATTGATTCCAACATCTTTTAAGTTAGCTTGAGCTGCTTGAGCATAAACTTTTAATTCTTCTCTACTTGTGTAAATTACAAAGTTTAATTCAAGTTTAGAACCATCTGGTTTTTCAACAAATCCATCACCATCTACATCTTTATATCCTGCTTTTGCTAATATTTCTTTTGAACTTTCAGGATTGTAAGCATTTTCATCAACAAGTTTATCAAAACCAAAATCTAATGTTGGAGGAATAGGTGCTTTACCAGGAGTAGCAGCTCCACCTAATAGATTTTCAGTATATGCTTTTTTATCTAAAGCTCTAAGTAATGCTTGACGAAGTGCTAAATCTCCTAATGCTCCATGTTGATTCATAAAAGCATAAGTAGATCTAAGTGATTTTAATTCTTGGATATTGATATCATCTTGTCCTTCAAAGTCAGCTTTATTTTCAATTTTTAAATTATAAGCAACTCCAATTTCTCCACTTTTTAAAGATAAAGCACGAGTACTTTGGTCATTAATACATTTAAAAGTAACTTTTGCAAGTCCAGCTTTTCCACCCCAGTAATTTTCATTTCTTTCAACTATTGCATATTCAGTAGGAACAAATTCTTTAAATACATAAGGTCCTGTACAGATAGGAGCATTTGTTGTGTATTCTTCAACATTATCAGAAGTATCTATTATTAAGAATAGAGGGTCTGCTAAACATTGAGGTAAAATAGCAACTGGTTTTTCAGTAGATATTTTTAAAGTTTGTCCATCAGCAACTATTGAAGTAGGTTTAAAGAAACCATCTGCTCTTTTACTTTTTCTAAAAGTTCTATCAAGAGAAGATTTTACTGCTTCTGCTGTTAAAGGATTACCATTAGAAAATTTAACTCCATCTCTAATTTTAAATTCCCAAGTTAATTTATCATCACTAACTTTCCATTCTTCAGCAAGTGAAGCTTGTAATTCTCCATGTTCATCAAAACGAACTAGGTTTTCTCCAACACCATAACGAGTTATAACCCAACTAAAATATTGTTCAGTAGGTTCAAGAGTATCAGCAAAGCTTGTAACTCCTACAACAAGTTCTCCATTAGCATTTGTTGTCTCTGTTGCAGAAGTTTCTTCTTTTTTCTCTCCTCCACAAGCTACCAAAGCAAACATCATTAAGATTGCCATTAGAAAAGCAAAACTTTTCTTTGTAAAAAATTTCATTAAATTACCACCTTTCTTTTTTATATATTAAAAATTTATTGCTTCTTAAAAATCTTCTTCCTTAATATCAATTAAATCTTTTATATTATCTCCAAGCATATTAAATACAACCACAACTATAACTATTGCCATTCCAGGATAAAGCATAAGCCAAGGAGCTTTTGCAAGATATGTTCTTCCTTCATTTAGCATTGCTCCCCATTCTGGAATAGGAGGCTGTGCTCCAAAACCTAAAAATGATAATGCAGAAATTTCAAGCATCAATGCTCCTATATCTGAAATTGCAGTTACCAACATAAGAGTAACCATATTAGGTAAAATATATTTGAATAAAATATCCTTGTCTTTACTTCCAGTAAGTTTTGCAGCTTCAACATATAGTTCTTTTTTTATCTTTAAAACCATACTTCTTGAAAGTCTTGCATACTTAGTCCAAGTAACAGCAGAGATTGCAATAATAGCATTTGTCATACTAGGTCCTAAAAGACCTGCAATTGCTATCGCAAGAATAATACCTGGAAATGATACCATCATATCAGCAAGTCTCATTATAAGGGTATCAACAATTCCACCAAAGTATCCAGCTAACAGACCCAAAGTAGTTCCAAGAGTAAAAACAGTTCCAACAAGAACTAATGTCATAAAAAGTGAATATCTAGTCCCATAGATAATACGAGATAGAATATCTCTTCCTAAAATATCAGTTCCTAATAAATTTACTTTATCAGGACTATGTAAAGGTTTATCCATAACAGCCTGTAAAGGATCTTTTGGTGCTATTTGTTTTGCAAAGATAGCAATTAAAACAATAATTGTTGCCATTATAAGAAAAAATAATAACTGTTTATGTCCTTTTGTAAATTTTGCTACTTTCAATTAATTTGCCCCCTCAACTCTCTTATCCAATAGTTTATATGAAAAATCTACTATAAGGTTTATAACTAAATAAATAAGTGCAATAAGAAGTACATAAGCTTGAACTAAAGGATAATCTCTAAAAGATATAGCTTTTATAGCTAAATTTCCCATTCCAGGGAAGTTATAAATTATTTCTATAACAGCTGTTCCACCTAATAGACTACCAAGAGATAAACCTAATAGAGTAATTAAAGGTATTAAAGCATTAGGTAGTACATGTTTTATAAGTATTGTACTTTCCTTTATACCTCTCATTCTAGCTCCAACAACATAGTCTTTATTTAATTCTTCTAAAACAGTATGTCTAACCTGTCTTATATATTTTGCAGACATTGCAAATCCTAATGTAAATGCAGGTAGTATCATTGACTTAAAGTCAGCCTTACCTCCTGAAACAGTTACCCAATGAAGCATTACTCCAAAAATACTCAGAAATATTAATCCCAACCAAAAACTAGGAATAGAAAGTCCCGTAAAGCTAATTGCTCTTACAAAATAATCTTGCCATTTATTAACTTTTAAAGCAGCAAGAATACCTAATGGTAGAGAAATTACTATCATAAATGTAAGGGATAGTAGAGAAAGTTTTAATGTTGGCATAAAAGCAGTTTTGATTTTATCTATAACAGGAACTCTTAAAGAATAAGATTTTCCTAACTCTCCTTGCACAACATGTCCTGCCCATCTACAATATTGCTCAGCAAAGGGTTTATCCAAACCAAGTTCTGCTCTTGTCTGCTCGAGTAATTCAGGTGTAGGGATATTTCCACATTCTGTTAGCATAATTTCAGCAGGGTCACCTGGTGATAGGTAGGTTAAACTAAAAGTAAAAAAACTTATTCCAAAAAGAACAACTAAAATTTGTAAAGCTCTGTTAATAAAATTATTTTTAACCATTGTAATCTCCTTAATGTAGTTATAAATTTTATTCTATATAAAAATAATATAATAGTTCTAAAATTAAAGAAAATTAATGTGTTATAATATATTAATTTTCTTTGGTAAACATTATTGCTTATTTTATCATATAAATTAGATAAATTCAATAAAATTTATTTTGCTTAACTTAATATATTTAGGCAAATTATTTAGTGAGAATATAAAGAATTATAGAAGCAAAAATAATTTATTGAGAAAGGTAAAAACTTAATAATTTAATTTTAATTCAATCAATAATATTTAACACAAAATCAAGAAAATATGTTATAATTTTTAAATACTGAAAAATAAAAAGGGGAAGTAAAAATGGTTGAAGCATTTAAAATAATTGGTGGAAAAAAAATAGCAGGAGAATTAAAAGTTGATGGTTCAAAAAATTCAACACTCCCAATAATGATAGCAACATTAGTTGAGAAAGGAACATATGTATTAAGAAATGTTCCTGATTTAAGAGATATTAGAACTTTGGTTGCACTCTTAGAAAGTTTAGGATTGGAAGTAGAAAAATTAGATGCTAATTCATATAAAATAATAAATAATGGACTTAGTGGAGCAGAAGCAAGCTATGATTTAGTTAAGAAGATGAGAGCTTCATTTTTAGTAATGGGTGGAATGCTTGCCATTGAAAAAAGAGGAAAAGTTGCTCTGCCTGGTGGTTGTGCAATAGGAGCAAGACCTGTTGATTTACATTTAAAAGGTTTTGAAGCATTGGGAGCAAAAATAAATATAGAACATGGATATGTTGAAGCTACAACAGAAAATGGTTTAATTGGTGGAAATATAGTTCTTGATTTCCCAAGTGTTGGAGCAACAGAAAATATAATAATGGCAGCAGTTAAAGCTAAAGGAAAAACTGTTTTAGAAAATGCTGCAAAAGAACCAGAAATAGAAGATTTATGTAATTTCTTAATAAAAATGGGAGCAAAAATAACAGGAGTAGGAACAAGTAGACTTGAAATTGATGGAGTAGATAAACTGACTGCTTGTGAATATAGTATAATTCCAGATAGAATAGTTGCAGGAACATATATAATAGCTTCTATCTTATTTGATGGAAGTATAAAAGTTTCTGGAATAGTCCCAGATCATTTATCAAGTTTCTTATTAAAACTTGAAGAAATGGGAGTTAAATTTAAAATAGAAGGAGATAGATTAGAAGTTTTATCAAAATTATCTGATTTAAAACCTGTAAAAGTAACAACTATGCCACACCCTGGTTTCCCAACAGATTTACAATCTCCAATGATGACACTTATGTGTTTAGTAAATGGAGCAAGTGAAATAAAAGAAACAATATTTGAAAATAGATTTATGCATGTGCCAGAACTTAATAGAATGGGAGCAAAAATAGAAATTGACTCATCAACTGCAAAAATAACAGGAGTTGAAAATTTCTCATCAGCTGAAGTTATGGCGAGTGATTTAAGAGCGGGAGCATCACTCATACTTGCTGCACTGAAAGCAAACGGTGAAAGTTTAGTAAACAGAATTTACCATGTGGATAGAGGATATGAAAATTTTGAAGAAAAATTTAAGGCTTTGGGGGCAAATATAGAAAGAATTAAGACAGAAGCCTAAGGAGAAAAAATGGAAAGAATAATAGGTATTAATCCAGTGACAGAGGCTTTATTAAATAAGGAAAAAAATATAGAAAAATTAGAACTCTATAATGGTTTAAAAGGTGAAACAGTACAAAAATTAAAAGATTTAGCTTCTAAGAGAAATATTAAAATATTTTATACTGGCAAAAAAATAGAAAATTCTCAAGGTGTTGCAGTATACATAAGTAACTATGATTATTACAAAGATTTTGATGAGGCTTATGAAGAACTTGCTTCTAAAGATAAATCATTGGTTTTAATCTTAGATGAGATACAAGACCCAAGAAATTTTGGAGCAATAATAAGAAGTGCAGAAGTATTTAAAGTAGATTTGATAATAATTCCAGAAAGAAATTCAGTGAGAATAAATGAAACTGTTGTAAAAACTTCAACAGGGGCAATAGAATATGTAAATATTTCTAAAGTAACTAACCTGTCAGATACAATAAATAAACTTAAAAAGTTAGATTATTGGGTATATGGAGCAGCAGGAGAAGCAAATATAAACTATAATGAAGAAGATTATCCAAATAAAGTTGTTTTAGTTTTAGGAAATGAAGGTAGTGGAATTAGAAAGAAAGTAAGAGAACATTGTGATAAACTGGTTAAAATACCAATGTATGGACAAATTAACTCATTAAATGTTTCTGTTGCAAGTGGTATTCTGCTGTCAAGAATTGTAAATAAATAATGGAGAGAAAATGGAAGATATCAATGCTATTTTAAAAAAAGCACAGTCTGGGGATAATGAAGCGATTAACTTAATCTTAGAAGAATATTCAAAAATTTTATCTTTTAATGCACAAAAATACTATTTAGTAGGTGCAGAACAAGAAGATTTAGTACAAGAAGGAATTTTAGGTTTATTAAAAGCAATAAAATTCTATGATGAAACTAAGTCATCTTTTAGTAGTTTTGCATTTTTGTGTATAAGAAGAGAGATGATAAGTGCAATAAGAAAGGCTAATACTCAAAAAAATATGGTATTGAATGAAGCTTTAAAAACTAATGCCATACTTGAAGACAGTGCAAATTTTGATGATGAAGAACATAATATAAATAACTATAAATCGCCAGAGAGTAATCCAGAGGAAGTTTACTTATTGAAAGAGGAAATAGAGGAATTTAAAAATTTTTCTGAAAATAATTTTAGTAAATTTGAAAAGGAAGTTTTAACTTATTTAATAAGAGGTTACTCATATAGAGAAATAGCAAAGATTTTATCAAAAAATTTAAAAAGTATAGATAATACAATTCAAAGAATAAGAAAAAAGAGTGAAATATGGATAAAGGAAGAAGAAAATATTAAGAGGTGAAAATAAATTGAGAGAATATGAATTTAAGGAAATTGAAAAGAAATGGCAGGAAAAATGGGAAAAAGATAATATATTTAAAACAGAAAATGAAGTAGAAGGAAAAGAAAATTACTATGTACTTTCAATGTTACCTTATCCTTCTGGAAAATTACATGTTGGACATGCTAGAAACTATACAATAGGAGATGTAATTTCAAGATATAAAAGAATGAAAGGCTATAATGTATTACAACCTATGGGTTGGGACTCATTTGGACTACCAGCTGAAAATGCAGCAATTCAAAATGGTACTCACCCTGCTATATGGACTAAGTCTAATATAGAAAATATGAGAAGACAATTAAAATTAATGGGATTTTCTTATGATTGGGAAAGAGAAATAGCAAGTTATACTCCAGAATACTATAAATGGAATCAATGGCTATTTAAAAGAATGTATGAAAAAGGTTTAATCTACAAGAAAAAATCTTTAGTAAACTGGTGTCCTGATTGCCAAACAGTTTTAGCAAATGAACAAGTTGAAGATGGAATGTGTTGGCGTCATTCAAAGACTCATGTTATACAAAAAGAATTAGAACAATGGTTCTTTAAAATTACTAATTATGCAGATGAATTATTAGAAGGTCATGAAGAAATAAAGGATGGTTGGCCAGAAAAAGTTTTAACTATGCAAAAGAACTGGATAGGAAAATCTTTTGGAACAGAATTAACATTAAAAGTTGTTGAAACAGGGGAAGATTTACCTATATTTACAACAAGAATTGATACTATCTATGGTGTATCTTATGCAGTTGTTGCACCTGAACATCCTATAGTTGAAAAGATTTTAAAAGTTAATCCTTCAATTAAAGATAAAGTAACAGAAATGAAAAATACAGATATAATTGAAAGAGGTGCAGAAGGTAGAGAAAAAAATGGTATAGATAGTGGTTGGCATATAGAAAACCCTGTTAATAAAGAAATTGTACCATTATGGATAGCAGATTATGTTCTTATGAATTATGGTACAGGAGCAGTTATGGGAGTTCCTGCACATGATGAAAGAGACTTTGTTTTTGCAGGTAAATATAATTTACCAGTTAAGCAAGTTATAACTTCTAAAAAAGCTGATGAAAAAGTTGAGCTTCCTTTTATAGAAGAAGGAGTTATGATAAATTCAGGAGAATTTAATGGTTTATCAAGTAAAGATGCCTTAGTAAAAATAGCTGAATATGTCGAAGAAAAAGGCTATGGAAAAAGAACATATAAATATAGATTAAAAGACTGGGGAATTTCAAGACAAAGATATTGGGGAACTCCTATTCCAGCTTTATATTGTGAAAAATGTGGAGAAGTTTTAGAAAAAGATGAAAATTTACCTGTGTTATTACCAGATGATATAGAATTTTCTGGAAATGGAAATCCATTAGAAACTTCTAATAAATTTAAAGAAGCAACTTGTCCTTGTTGTGGAGGAAAAGCAAGAAGAGATACAGACACTATGGATACATTTGTGGATTCATCTTGGTATTTTTTAAGATATTGTGATCCTAAGGATTTAAATTTACCTTTCAGTAAAGAAATTGTGGATAAATGGACACCAGTAGATCAATATATAGGTGGGGTTGAACATGCTGTAATGCACTTATTGTATGCAAGATTTTTCTATAAGGTTTTAAGAGATTTAGGATTATTATCTTCAAATGAGCCGTTCAAAAGATTATTAACACAAGGAATGGTGTTAGGACCTTCATATTATTCTGAAAAAGAAAATAAATATTTACTTCCAAAAGATGTTGTTATAAAGGGAGATAAGGCTTATTCTCAATTAGGAGAAGAATTACAAATAAAAGTTGAAAAGATGTCAAAATCTAAAAATAATGGTGTTGACCCAGAAGAAATGCTAGATAAATATGGAGCAGACACAACAAGATTATTTATTATGTTTGCTGCACCACCTGAAAAAGAATTAGAATGGAATGAAAATGGACTTGCAGGAGCATATAGATTTTTAACAAGAGTTTGGAGATTAGTTTTTGAAAATTCTGAGCTTGTAAAAAATGCAAATAATGAAATTGACTATAATAAACTTTCAAAAGAAGATAAAACATTGTTAATTAAATTAAATCAAACTATTAAAAAAGTTACAGATGCTATTGAAAATAATTACCATTTCAATACTGCAATAGCAGCTAATATGGAACTTATCAATGAAGTTCAAACTTATGTTTCTTCTTCAATGAATTCAGAACAAGCAGCTAAGATTTTAGGTTATACATTGAAGAAAATAATAGTTATGTTATCTCCATTTGCTCCTCATTTCTGTGATGAAATATGGGAAGAATTAGGAGAAAAAGGATATTTATTCAACGAAAAATGGCCAGAATATAATGAAAAAATGTTATCATCTGATGAAACTACTATTGCAGTTCAAGTAAATGGAAAAGTTAGAGGAAGTTTTGAAATTGCAAAAGACAGTGAACAAGCCTTAGTTGAAAAGACTGCTTTGGAATTACCAAATGTGGCTAAACATTTAGAAGGTATGAATGTTGTAAAAGTTATTGTAATACCTAATAGAATAGTTAATATTGTTGTGAAACCTCAATAATTTTGGAGCTTAGTTATGAATGAAAAAATAAAGGCTTTTTTTAAAGAAATATTGATAATAATTTGCTTAGTTGTTGGAATAAATTTATTTGCTTTTATTGCTATAAAATTTGGATTTCTAAATTCAGAATACTCTATGGCAGGTTGCACTTTTATAGGTGTAGGGGCATATTTAGTGTATTTCTTTACTAAGTTAAAAGGGAAAAAATAAGTTAAAAGGGAATGTTACTTTTGTAGCACTCCCTTAATTTTTATTAAAATTTTTATTGACAATAAAAGAAAAAAATAATATAATGACAAAATATGTAAATCAAAAATGGAGGGACATAATATGTTTAGAAAAATATTTCTATTATCTCTATTAACTTTTTCTTTTTCTTATGCAGTAGATGAAATAGATATAGAAAAAAGAAGACAAGAACAGCAAGATTTTGATAGTTTAATAAAAAGTCAGAATTTTTCTGTACCTAAAAGTAGTGAGGATAATGAGCAAAAGAATTTAATTCTAAATGTAAATTCTATTAATTTAGAGGGGAATACAATTTTTGAGGATTTTCAAATAGATGCACTATTAAAAAAGTATATAGGAAAAGATAGAGATATCTATGCACTAATAAATGAATTAGAAAATAAATATATTGAGAGGGGATATGTTACTACAAAAGTTGGACTTAATACAGAGAAGTCTGATTTTAATAATGGTAATATATCTCTTTTTGTTTTAGAAGGAAAAATAGATAAAGTTTTCTATGATGATAAAGAAAATAAGTTTAAAACTTTTATTACCTTTCCTCAAAGAGAAAATAATATTTTAAATATTAGGGATTTAGATCAAGGAATAGATAATCTTGGTGATAATTCAAAGATGGATATTAAAGCCAGTGATAAAAATGAATACAGTAACATATATATTAAAAGAGATAATAAGCCTATAAGTTTTGGAGTAAACTACAATGATTTAGGACAGTTTGATACTTCAAGACATAGGCTTAGATATTTTTTAAATACTCATAATATATTTGGATTAAATGAAAGCTTAGATTTTTCTTATCAAAATAAATTACAAAGACAATACAAAGAAAGAGATACTAGAAATTTTAGTTTTGGAGTATCTGTTCCTTTTAAATATTGGACTTTTTCATATAGTTATGATAATTCAGAATATCTTCGTACAATTAATGTTCAAAATAGAAAGTATAGAGCAACAGGAAAAACAGAAAATCAAACATTTGGTATAAGAAAAATGTTACATAGAAATGAAAATCATAAAATAGATCTAGGTGCAAGAATAACTTTAAAGGATTCCAAAAATTACATTGATGATTTGCGATTAGTTTCTAGCTCAAGGAAATTATCTGTTTTAACTGTGGATACAACATATACAGGAAGAATATTATCAGGACTATTGAGTACAAATCTTGGAGTAAGTTTTGGCTTAGAAAGATTTGCAGCCAACAAGGATAATGAAGAATGGTTTAGAAATGAATATTCTCCTAAAGCACAGTTTAGAAAATATAATATAAATATATCTTGGTATAGACCAATAGATAAATTCTACTATAAGGTAAATGTTGGAGGACAGTATTCAAAGGATATCTTGTATTCACAAGAAAAAATAGGAATAGGTGATGATACATCAGTAAGAGGATTTAAAGATGAATCAACACAAGGAGATAAAGGATTCTATATCAGAAATGAAATAGGATACAAAGGAAATGAGTTTTTAGAACCATATATAGCCTATGACTATGGTAGGGTTTTCAATAATAAAGTTAATGAGGACAAGGTAGAAACTCTTCAAGGTGTAGCAATAGGAATAAAAGCATATTTTAAAGGTTTTGAAGGAAGTTTTGCACTAGCAAAACCAATAGATAAACCAAGTTATTTTAGAAATAATAAACCAGTAGCATATACAACTTTAACATATAGATTCTAGGAGAGAGAAAATGAGAGGAAGTTTAAAAAGATTAATAGCAGTATTTATGCTGTTTTTACATGTATTAAGTATAGCAGAACCAATAGTTGCGGATAAAAATAAAAGTAAAAATTTACAAGTAGATAAAGCAGCTAATGGAGTACCCCTTATTAATATTGAAGCACCAGATAAAAATGGAACTTCTCATAATGTATATAAAGATTTTAATGTAGATAAAAAAGGAGCTATTTTAAATAACTCTAAAGATTTAACAAAATCTCAATTAGGTGGAATAATATTAGGTAACCCTAATCTACAAAATGAAAAAGAAGCTTCAACAATAATAAATGAAGTAAGTGGAGTAAATAAAAGTAGAATAGAAGGTTATCAAGAAATTGCAGGTAAAAAGGCTAACTATATCTTAGCGAATCCTAATGGGATATATGTTAATGGTGCTGGTTTTATCAACACTGGAAATGTAACACTAACAACAGGAAGTGGAAATAATCTATTAAATCCAGAAAAAGGAACAATAGAAGTAGCAGGAAAAGGTCTTGATTTAAGAAATATAAATAAAGCTGAACTTGTTGCAAGAGTGGCAGAACTTTCAGCGCCAATTTATGGTGGAGAAGAAGTAAATCTAAAACTTGGAAGTCAAGGAAAATCAAATAAGCCTGAATATGCACTAGATGCAAGAGCACTAGGGTCTATTTATGCTGGAAGAATAAATATAATAGTAAATGAAGATGGAGTAGGAGTAAAAACTCAAGCTCCAATGTATGCAACAAAAGGAGATGTTGTAATATCTTCAAAGGGTAAGGTATATTTAAAAGATACACAAGCTAAAGGAAATATTAATATATCTTCAACTGAAACAGAAATAGGAAGTAAATTACTTGCTGAAAATTCTATAAATATTAAAAATAGAAAAACAGCAAACTCTGGTCAAATACAGGCTAATAATAATATTACAATAAATGGAAATGTAGATAACTCAAATTTAATTTTTACAAATAAGGATTTAAAAATTGAAGGTAATTTAAAAAATAAAGGTAGTGTATCTTCAACTAATTTAAATGCTAAAGAAATTGAAAATTTAAATAAGATAGTTACATGAGAAAAATTATCTTCAACAAAAATTACAAATTCAGGAAATATAAGTGCTAAAGAAATAGAAAAAACGAATATTTTTAATAGTGGAAAACTATTTTCTAAAAACATAACAGCAAAAGATTTTAAAAATATTGGAGAAGTTTCTAGCGAAACTTTAACTACAACTAATTTAGAGAATTCAAATAAGATTAATATAAAGGGAAATATTAATTCTAACACAGTTACAAATAAGGCTAATTCAGAAATTAGTTCTAAGAATTTAAATAGCAATAATTTAGATAATAAAGGAAATATAACTGTAATAAATAATGTAAATTCTCAATTGATAACAAATAATGGAAAGTTATTAGTTGCTAATACAATAAATTCTCAAAATTTAATAAATACATCTATTGTTCAAGGAAAAACTTTAGATATAAAGAATAAGATAAATTCAAGTGGAAAAATCCTTAGCGATAATATTTTAACAAAAGATATATTCAGTAGTGGTAATATTTCTTCAAAAGCTATTAAAACAAAAGAATTAACAAATTTTGGAGAAATAATAAGCAATAATTTATCTTCAAATAATATTAATAATTCAAAAAATATTTTTGTTAATGGAAATTTAAAAATTGAAAATAACCTAAATAATTCAGGAGTAATAGAAGGTTTAGAATTAAATACAAATTCTATTGATAATACTGGAAATATAACAATAAAAAATAAATTAACAAGTCAAAATTTAAATAATAAGAAGAATACTGCAAATGTAAATGCAGGATTTTTAGATGTACAAAATAAAATATTATCAGTTGGAAATGTAAAGGCTATCACATTAAAAACAAATAATTTAGATAATTCTGGAAGTATTTTAACAAATAGTCTTACAACATCTGAAAATATAAATAAAGGCAGTATAACTGCTAAAAATATATCAAGCCAAAACTTAGTAAATAGTGGTAGTGTAATAAGTGATAATATCACTGTTAGTAAAAATATTACAAATACTAATAGTATATTTGCCAATGAAAAAATAAGCGCAGATAAAATTTCTAATTCTAATAAATTAGTTGCTAAAAATACTGAAACAATCAATCTTACTAATACTGGAAATATTGTTGTAAAAGAAAATTTAAAGACTAAAGATGTTACTAACTCTAATAGTATTAAAGTTGGCGGAAATTTAAATACTGATAAATTAAAAAATTCTAAAACTTTAATAGCTAGAAATATTACTGTTGAAAAATCTTTAGATAATATAAATGGAAAAATAACTTCTTTAAATACTAATATCAATACTTCTGATATTAAAAATAATAATGGTACAATTCAAGCTATTAAAAATATAAATATAATAACTGCTAATGATTTAAGTTTAGATGGAAATTACACTGCAAATGATACTTTAAATATTAAAGCTAAATCATTAGAAAATAATGTAGATTTAAAAAATGATGGAAAAATTACTTTTAATTTAAGTGGAAATTTAACAAATAATAAAAATATAAGCAGTACAGGAAATTTAAATATTAAAGCTCAAAAAGTTTTAAATACTAAAAATGATAGTGCAATAGGCTCAATGGCAAATTTATCTATTACTGCAAGTTCATTAGAAAATAAAGGTAATATACTATTTGGAGAAGGAAAAGAGAATAAATTAAAAACTACTGGAAATATTAATAATACAGGAGTAATAAGTTCATTAGGTAAACTTAAAATAGAAGCAAAAGACGTATTAAATGATAAGCAAATAATTTCAGATAATGATTTAACTCTTGATGTAAATTCTATTACAAACAAAGGACTTCTTTATTCAACTAACAATATGAAAGTTGATTTTAAAGATATATTCTTAAACGATAAAGCAGAAATATATTCAAGTGGAGATATTACTATTAATTCTGAAAATGGTACTTTCACAAACAAAGTTGGAGAAATTGAAAGCGAAAGAAATATAAAGATAGTTGCAAAAGACATAAAAAATCTTGCAGAAGTTACAGGTAACTACAAAGTTGTAGGAACTGTCCCTGGAAACCAAAGTAATATTGATATGTCTAAAGTTGATATTGAAAAATATAATAAATTAAGTATAGAAGTAATTAAAGAATACTTTAGAAAATATTCTGTTCCAAGCGATACAGAGATAAAAAAAGTAGAAGATTATGTTCGTTTTGATAAAAGAAAAGGAGAAGAGTTCACAACTTTAGATGGTAAAAAAGGACAATGGACTTGGCAAGAAGGAAAATATATTGATGGAGTTTATCTAAATAAAGCTGATAAAATAGAAAGTAACTACCAAAGTAAAAAATCAACTATTAAAGCAGCAGGAGATATAACTTTAATAGCAAAAAATGATGTAGAAAACCTTGAGTCAAATATCTTAGCTAATAAAGATATTACAATAAAAGCAAATAGATTAATAAATAAAAATTATGATATAGAAGTAGAAAGAAATATTGAATTCATAAGAGGTTATGAATTTCATGAAAGTGCTAGCAATCCTTATGATATAAGAAATAAATTAGTTATGGATGGTAAGGTTCTTGTTGGTTCTCCTTGGGATAAGGGAGATGTTTTTGTTAAAGGAAAAGTAATAACTTATGTAGGGACAGGTGATAATGCAAAAATCTCTGCTGGTGGAAACATAAATATAACAGCTAATAAGGTTGGTAATGGAGTAGAAACAAAAGAAAATGTAAGTGTTAATTTTGAAAATAAAAAAGCTACTTCAACTAATGTTGGGAAAAATTCTGTTAATTTAGATAAAGTTGAAATAGATAAAAAGAATATCAATGTTGGAGTTGTAACTTTAAATCCTAAAAATGTGAGCCCTAAAGAAGAAATTGATACCAAAGCCTATATTAATTTACCTAAAAATGATAAAGGACTTTTTAGAATAAATAAAAATAATGTAGGAAATAAACCAGGCTTTTCATATCTAGTAGAAACAAATATTAATTTTATTGATAAATCAAGATTCTATGGTTCAGATTACTTCTTTAAAAGAATAGGTTTCAATCCTAATAAAGATATTAGACTTTTAGGAGATTCTTTCTATGAAACTAAATTAATAAATAGAGCAATATTAGAAGGAACTGGTAGAAGATATCTAGGAAATTACAAATCAGATAAAGAACAAATGCAAGCTCTTTATGATAATGCAGCTTCTGAACAAGCAGATTTAAATTTATCAGTAGGAATTGCGCTATCAAAAGAACAAATTGCTAAATTAAAGAAAGATATAATATGGTATGTTGAAGAAGAAGTACAAGGACAAAAAGTTCTAGTACCAAAAGTATATTTAACAAGAAATACTTTAAGCAAATTAAAAGATAAAAATGCTTCGATAGAAGCAGGACAAGAATTATCAATCACAGCTAAAGATATTCAAAATGCTGGAAATTTATCTGCAAATAATATTACTATTACAACAGATAATTTAACAAATAAATCTATACTTGGTGCAAATAAGGCTAGTATTGATGGAGATACAGTAAGTATTACAGCAAAAAATTCAGTAGATAATATAGGTGCAGATATCAAAGCTAAGGAAAATTTAACAATTACAGCTGAAGATATCTCTAATTTAAGTACACAAAGAACAAATGGTTACAAAGCTGATGTTATCTCTACTGGTGAAAATTTAGCAAGTATAGAAGCTAAAAATATAACTCTTGATGCTAAGAATAATATTAAAAATACTGGAGCATATATTAAGGCTGATGAAAAAATAGATATAAAGGCTAAAAATGTAAAAATTGATACCTTAGAAGAAAGTAGATATTACCATGATGGTGACTCAAATAACTATTTAACGATTGATAATAAAAGTAATATTGCAAGTAACATAGAAGCTAAAAATATTAATATGGAAGCTAAAAAAGATATTGATATTAAAGGTTCAAATATAGTTGCAAAGAATGAAGCTAATATTAAAGCTGATGGAGATATAAATATAGTATCAGTAACTGATAGCAGATTCTATGCACACAAAGAAACAAATAAAGGTAAATTTGGAAAATCAAGCTCAGAAGAAACAATAACTTATGCGACTCGTAATGTAGCTTCTAATATAATAGGAGATAAAGTAAATATTACAAGTGGTAAAGATGTAAATATTTTAGGAAGTAATGTTGGGGCTAAAGACACAGGTAATATTTCAGCTAAAGGAACTATAACAGAAGCAGCTGCAAAAGAGATTAATTATTCTTATCATAAGAAAACTAAATCAGGTTTTATGGGCTTAACTGGACAATCTTCAGCTGAAAAAATTCGTCAAGAATTAAATGCAGAAAGTAACCTATATGTAAAAAATCAAGGTATAATTGGTGGAGATATAAAGGTTATAGGAAGTAATTTAGTATTAGGCAATAATAGTATAATTAATGGAAAACTTACAACAGACTCTAATGAGCTTCATAATTCATACTCTTATGAAGAATCTAAAAAAGGATTTAGTGGAAGTATAGGAGGTGGAGGTTTTTCAGTTGGTTATGGAAAATCTGAAAGTGGACTAAAAGAAAAAAGTGTAATAAATGCGAAGTCTAATTTGGTATTAGGAGATGGAACTGTACTTAATAAAGGCGCAGATATTACAGCAACTAATTTAACACATGGAAAAATAACTGTAAATAATGGAGATGTTAAATTTGGTGCAAGAAAAGATACGAAAGATGTAGAAACATACTCAAAAAGTAGTGGAGTAAATCTATCTGTTAGAATAAAATCACAAGCCTTAGATAGAGTACAACAAGGTTTTGATTCGTTTAATCAAATGAAATCAGGGGATATGTTTGGAGGTATAGCCTCAGCTACTAGTACAGTAACAGGTATCATATCAGGACTTGCTTCTAATCAAGGAACTAAACTTTCTTTAGATGCTGTAAAAGTAGATAACACTGTTGGAAAAGATAATGTAAAACTTGCAGAAGCAAATAATAATTTCTATGCAAATATGGGAGTGAATTTAGGATTTAATAAATCAAGTTCAAAAACAAGTTCACATAATGAGGCTGCAGTTGTAACAACAATACAAGGAAAAGAAAGTAGAAATGTACTACAACAATTAGCAGAAACAAGGCAAGCTAAAACAATATATAATGTAATAGATTCAAGATTACAAATAGCAGAAAATCAAGAAGATATCGCAAAAGCTTTTGAAGGTGTATCAGAAGATTTAGGTTATAAGGTAAAGGTAATCTATACAGATCCAAGTAAATCTCCACAATTAATAGGTACAGATAAAGATGGAAATACCTATATAAAAGATGGAACAGCTTATGTAGATAAGAAAACAGGAATAAACTATATTTTAATAAATAGTGAATCTCCAGCTAATAGAACTAAGGCAGGAGTAATAGGAACAATAGCAGAAGAACAGAGTCATATAATAGGAAAAATAGAAGGAAGACAAAAGACTGTTCCAGATGGAAGTGAAAAAGGCTTAGAAAGTTTAGGAAGACCAACAAATGATTATTTTAAAAATCAATATAGTGAGAATAATAAAGTTATAGGAATAGTAAGTGATGGAAAAGATTATTCTAATGTTGATTTTGGTGAACATGTTGGGGATGATTATTATTTGTCTCCAGAAGAACAACATCAATTTGAAACATCAGAAAATGCTAAAATGGATGATGGTAGTTTTATTATAGTTCCTAAGGAGAAAGGAGATTATCTAGGAGATGCTATAATAAATGATAAAGTTTTTTATATAAAAACAGATGCTTATAACTATTCAAAAGAAGGTAATAATCCAAAGATAATTGAAGAATTGTCAAAACAAGCAAAAGTAAAAAGTGAAATAGATCCATACAATAACTATATTGTAACAGTAAGTAGAGAAGAAGGAATAAATATATTAGCAGTTCCAAAACCTAAATCTTGGAAAGAAAATCAATCAAATGATTATAATGAAGCAAAAGGAATAGTTATAAAATATCATAAAAAATCTAAAGAAGATTGGAGAAATAAGAAATATGGAAGTGCAATTTTAAATAGGGCTATTAGTGGAATAAGTCTTCTTAATTTGGTACAAACAGGAATAGGAACAACTGAAGCTCAAAAATTATATAAATTTACTCCAGGAGAAGTACAATATGGTAAAGTAGAAGATATTCTAGCAAGAAGAGCAAGAGCTCAAGAAAACGCAAAAGGATTAATAGATAATTCTGTAAGTGCAATAGCAATTGCAGCTATTCCAAATAAAATAGGTGGAGGAACAATAACTATTCCTGAAACAGCACAAGCAGTGGTAGCAACAGGGGAAGTAGTAGGAACTGCAGGAAAAGTGGTAACTTTACCTAAACTTGGGACAGGTGGAGCTAAAGCAGCATTTATTATAAGTGGTGTAGGGAATGGTTCTAATAATTCTGATAAAGATAATGATATTTCAAATGGAAAACAAGAAAAATCAAATATAAAAGAAGAAACAAATAAAAAAGTTAATGATACTCAAAACCTAGGTAATAAGAATGGGGATTTGTATTATGATGGAAGAAAAGTTTATACTGCAAAAGAATTGAATCAAATGGGAAGAAAAAAAGGAGGAAGTCCAAACAGAGGAGTAGAATATATATATGAGAGTCCTGCTGGAAAAGTAAATGCACAAGAATTTCAATGGGGGACTAGTGGTTCTATGATGCAAAATACTCCAGTAGGTAAGAAGAATGTTGTGCCTGCATTACGATATGATAATCCTAATACAGAAGGAATGAATTTTATAAAGTTTGATGGAATAGAAGTAGAAAATGGTGTAACATGTTTAATTGATGCCAAAAGAAATGTTCCTTATTGGAATAAAGGTGGAATGGAAACAGTAAAAGGTACATTAGACAGAATAAAAGTAGCAAAATCTCAAAATCCTGGAATAAGAGTTGTATATGAATTTCCAAATGAAAAAGCAGCAGGTTATTTTAGGAAATGGATTAATAATAATAATGGTTATGATGGTATAGTTGAGATAAGAGTTAGGAAATAGTTTAAATAAAAGTGAGGTTGCAAAATGAAAGTATTAGGAAGAACGATTCAGTTATACAGAAAAGTAGATGATAATGAATCTATGGAAGAAATGCATAAAAGAGTTATGGAAGGTTTATCAAAAATAGAGGCACCATTAGGTTTAAAAGATAGTGAAATTCCAGAGACACCAGATTTTGGAAAAGAATTAGTATGCTTTTATTATGCTAAGAATATAAAAACGAAGGGAGTAAGTATAGAGGGTGAGTATAAATGGAGAGGGCTTAGTTATGTAAATTGGGATAATTTACGATATGAATTTAAAATAACATATAAATTAATAGATTATCAAAAAATTATATATAAAGATTTTCCTAAAATAATAACAATTTATAAACCCTATGTTGCTTATATATTTATTCCAGATTATGGAACAGCTTATGAAGAAGGAAGAACACCAGAAACAATAACATATTACGATAGCGAAAATCCTAATTTTTTAAAATTAAAAGAAACAGGAGTAAAAATAGGAGTGCTATATGATGCTTTATTTACATTATCTCCTGTAATGTATTTTAATGAAGAATGCTATGAGAAATTGATAAAAGTTCCAAAAAAAGAACTATTAAAAAGGTTAGAAGGAAAAGCAAAAAAGATATTATTATTAGAAAAAGGAGTATATATTATTTTTAATGATAAAGCCGATATCTCTTATGAAGAGTTTGTAGAAATGAATGAAACTTTTAAACCATTATTAGGATTAATTTAGAAAAATGATGAATAATAGGTAGTCTAATTTTAGGCTACTTATTTTTCTAATTTAAACAAGAAATTAAATAATAATGCAACTAAACTCAGTGGAAAAAGTATAAGACAACTTTCTCTGAATTGGATAGATGCTAATTTAATTGATGCAAAAGTTAATATTCCATTTTGGGATGAAGGAGCAATGAAAATAGTAGAAGGAACTTTAAATAGGATAAGAATTGCAAAATCTCAAAATCTAGGAATAGGAGTCATATATGAATTTCCTAAAAAAGAAGCTACTGAAAAAATGAATAATTGGTTAAATAATAATCCTGGTTTTATTGGAATTGTTGAGGTTAGAGTTAGAAAATAAAAAGAAAAGGTGGATAATTTGAATAATAAAGAATTAGATAGAATAATTAGAATATATAGAAAAGTAGATAATAATGAATCTATGGAAGAAATTCATAAAAAAGTTATGAAGGGTTTATCAAAAATAGAAGCCCCATTAGGTTTAAAAGATAGTGAAATTCCAAAAACACCAAATTTTGGAACAGAATTAATTTGTCATTATTCTACTAAAAATATCAAAACAAAAGGTGTTAAAATAAAAGGTTCTTATGATTGGAGAATGATAAGTCCATTAGTATGGTGGGATACTTTAAAATATGAATTTAAAATAACATATAAATTAATAGATTATCAAAAAATAATTTACATAGATCTTCCTAAAGTAATAGAAATATATGATCCTTATGTTGTTGATGTACATGTGTCACCTATCTATTCTATTGCTTATGAAGAAGGAAGAACACCAGAAACAATAACATATTACGATAGCGAAAATCCTAATTTTTTAAAATTAAAAGAAACAGGAGTACAAATAGGAATGCTATTTGATGCTTTATTTACATTATCTCCTGTAATGTATTTTAATGAAGAATGCTATGATAAATTAATAAAAGTTTCAAAAGAAGAATTATTGAAAAGATTAGAAGGGAAAGCAAAAAAGGTATTATTAGAAAGAGGAATATATATTATTTTTAATGATAAAGTTGATATCTCTTATGAGGAGTTTGTAGAAATGAATGAAACTTTTAAACCATTGTTAGGGTTAATTTAGAAAAATGATGAATAATAGGTAGTCTAATTTTAGGCTACTTATTTTTCTAATTTAAACAAGAAACTAAATAATAATGCAACCAAATTAGGAAATAAAAGTACAAGACAACTTTCTCCAGATTGGATAGATGCTGATTTAGTAAAATTAGGTAAGAAAAATCCAGTAGTAAAAATAGTCAAAGAAGCAAAAAAGAATGGTACTTTAAGAGTAGGAGCGGTTGCAGTAAATAAAGAAAATAAAACATTAAAGTTTATTGAACTAACAGTAAAAAATAAATAATTATTAAGATGAGGTGAATATTTATGTTAGTAAGTAAAAAAAAATTTAATGAAAAATTGGAACATTTATTAGAGAGTATGGAGTCATTAATAGATGATGAAAGTGATAACTTAAAAAGAATAGAAGAAAAAAATGGAGATTGCTTATATTGTATAAAAGAGCTAGGAAGAATCTATGAAACAACAGCTTCTAAAGCCTTATTAGTGGATAAAGATATAGAGAGCTTTAGAAAGAATATATATATATTCAAAGTTAAATCTTATGAGTAGAGATAGTAGAGCTTATCTTGCTTGGAATAAAATGAATCTTTTTTGTATTTTGATGTCAAATAATAAAGATTTTTTAGATTTTATATTAAGAACTTTTGATATAATAGGTCATGAAAAAGAAAAATATAAGAAATCTGAAGCTGATTTTTATTTAATGAGAACAATATTACTTGCATTAAAAGGAGATTGGGAAGAGGTAATAAAAAGAGCTGATTTTTATTCAGCTAATCCTTCAAAAGAAACAGGGTTTAAATATTTTCCTCTTGAATTTGGATTTTTAAGAGCATTAGCAGAAAAAAATATTGAAAAGATGAAAGAAAATATAAATGCTATGTTAGAACCAAAAGTAGCAAGACAAATGATGTATGATGAGAGTATATTTTTTTATCTTCATGTTTATGTATTGTTATATTTAAAAATAGCTTCATATTATGGATTTGATTTAGAAATAGAAAGTGATATAGTTCCAAAAGAATTGATAGATAATACACCAGCTAAAGAATATCCAGAACCTTATGAATTTATGAAAAAGTTTGATTTGAACACTATTACTCCAGAAGAATGGAAAGCTTGGATATATGAATATTATCCAAAGCCTGAAATATTAAAAGAATTTGAAGAAAAAGGAAGTTTTATATAAGGAAGGAGAAATATGGCAGATATAACAGATGTATATGTAAGAATAAAATATAAGAAAAATGGAAAAATATATGAAGATGATTTATTAGAAGATATTGATATGTATGATGCTTTATCTGATATGGAATACAATGGATTATATTATGAAATAGATGACAAACTTATTATGAGAGCTTATGGTAGAAATTATTATGCTTTATGTTTTCAAAATGAAAGTGAATTAAAAGACTATTTATTTGAAATTTCACAGGAAAAGGGAATAGAAAATATTTATTATATATATTGTGAATATTCATATATAATGGAAGTAATTAGATATGGAATAATAAATATAGATATAGTAAATAAAAAAGTAACTGTTGATATAGAAAAAGAAGAAAAATATCTAGAAATATTTGAAAAAATTGCTAAAAAATTATATCCTAAATTACTAGAAAATTATGAAAAATATATAGATGATGAGTTAGAAGATGAAGAAGTAGAAGAGTATGAAGATAAGATGGATGAAATTATGGGGAAATATTCATTGAAAGAATTTGAAAAGTTTTTAGATAAGGTAAAATTAGAATAATAATTTAGAAAAAAGCTGAATAGAAAATTTATCTGTTCAGCTTTTCTATAATTGACTATTCATTGACAATTCAAACTTTTTATGTAATTTTAAAGCTGATTTCTCATCTTCCATTACAGTATAAGGATGCATTAAAAGACATCTTACACCCAAATTATCACTTTTAAGCATTTCTTCACATTCGGTTATAGCTTTTTTAATCATTCTACATTGTGAAAGCAATATTGCATATTGATGTCTTGCTCTCATATAAGGGCGAGTTTCTAATATTAACCAAAAATCTCCTACACAGTCCTTTTTAAAATATCCTTGTTCTTCCATTAGTTTATTACCATGGGCAATAATAGCTTCTGTTTTTTCAAGAAATTCCAATTGAGATTTTGTACTAATATCTGCTAAAAATAATTCAGCATCCAAATTGTTTGGGTCAAGCTCTAAAGCCTTTTTTAAATAATTTTTTGCTTTAGTTTTTGTTTCAGCATTATATGCCATTTCTAAAAAATCATCAGAATTTTTCGAGTCTAAAAAATTTGTAACTTTTAATTTTCTTACCATTTCATCTCCTCCCTGTAATATATTTATTTTAATTTTTTATTGTTTTACACCATTTTTGTAGATATCTGTTTTTATTAATTTTCCTTTTTCATCATAAAATAAATGTTCTTTTTCTTGTTTATCATTTATGAAGTAAGCTTTTTCTTTCATAACTCCATTTTCATAGTATTCAATAACTTCTCCTTCAGCCTTTCCATTGATAAATTTTTCTGTTTGACGAAGTTTTCCACTAGGATAATAGATAAATAAATCTCCTTCTCTCTTATCATTTTTAAAAGTAGACTTTTGTTTTACATTTCCATTTTCATAATAAATTGTAGATTCTCCTTCTCTTTTGCCATTCTTAAAAGAATCTTTCTCCTTAAGTTTACCATTAGGATAATATGCAAAAGCATCGCCATTAAGCAATTTACCTTTCATAAAAACTTTTTCTATAATATTTCCATTTTCAGAATAACTAATAACTTCTCCATTTAATTCTCCATCAATAAAATGTGCTTTATTTTTTATTCTACCATTAGGATAATAGTCAATCACATCACCATTCTCCTTTCCATTTTTTAAGTTTACAATCCTTAAAATCTTTCCATCTTCATAATAAATTTTTTCTTGTCCATTTTCTTTATCATTAATAAAGTTAATCTCTTTAAAAATCTTACTACTTTCATAGTATTCTTTATACATTCCTTCCATTTTTCCATCATAAAATTGCCCACTATATAAAGGAGTTCCATCTTCTCTAAAACCTTTAACAGTACCATAATAATGAGAATTCTCTTTATTTAAACATACTATTTTCCTTTTTTTACCATTTTCATATATATAACTTAAAATTATAAATTTTCCATCAAGGATGTCCTTTTTAAAAACTTTTTCTAGTTTTCCATTTTTAAAAACAAAAAGGTACTCATTATCTTCTAACATTTTTTTGGTATCATTATTACTTGCTTTTTCTTTTAAATTATCTTTTCTTTGTTCAAAAAGTTTTATATAATCTTTTTTTAATTCTTTATCAACTTCTTTGTCAATCTTAACATAAAAATCTTGAAGTTCTTTTTCAGTTTTAAATGGATGAGCATTTATTACTGTAAAAATTGATAACATCAAAAATAGAATAATAAAAATTTTTCTCATAAAAATCACTCCTTGTTCCCCAAAGTTATTGTTTTACACCATTTTTATAGAAAGCTTTTTCTTTTATCTTACCATCTTCATAGTACCAAATAAATTCCCCTTCTTCTAAACCATTTTTAAAATAACCTTTTTGTGCTAATTGTCCACTCTCATAATATTGTATAAATGTACCATCATATAAGCCTTGTTCATTACATGGAACAAGCCTCATAACTCTACCATTAAGATAATACATATGATAGTAGCCATCTTTTTTATCTCTAATATCCATTTGAGCTTCTGTTTTTTCATGATAATTAAAAAATACATCTTCTTTCATATATGGTGTAAGAGTTGATTTTATTTCTTTTCCATTTTTATAAAACATTGAACCAGCACTTTTAGAATTCATTAAATATGTTTTAAATTCACCCTCTCTTAGTCCATTTTTATATGAGCCTTTAAGTTTTAACTTGCCATCTAAATAATATTCTATGTATTCTCCATCAACTACACCATTTTTATAGTTTTTAATACTTGAAATCTGACCATTTTCATAATATGTTTTTTCTTTACCATTTTTTTTATCATTAGAAAAATAACTTTCTTTTAAGATTTTTCCACTGTCATAGTATTCTTTATGCATTTCTTCTGAATAGGCATTAGTAATAGAAAATATAGATAATATTAAAATAAAGATAATAAGAATTCTTTTCATAGAATATTCCTCCATTTATATAAATTAAAAGCTATTTATCAAGTTCTTTTAAATCATAAGGAGTTAGTTGATAAACAGCATTTAACCAATTATGGTAAAATAAATGTGCTGTTGTTTTCCAAGTTTGTAAAGGTGTCCTAGTATCATCATCATTTGGAAAATAATTTATAGGAATTTTTATCTCTAAGCCTTTGTCCTTATCTCTTTTATATTCCCCTAATAAAGTCTCTCTATCGTATTCTAAATGTCCTGTGATAAAAATATTTCTTAAATCTTCTGTACTGATAAGTAAAGAACCAACTTCTGATTTTGCCAAAACTTCTAATTCTTTTATAGAAGCTAATTTTTTTTCATCTATATGAGTATGTCTTGAATGAGGAGCTAAGAAAATATCACTAAAACCCCTTATTAAAGGATTACTTGAAATAGAAGTTTCATGCTCAAAAACTCCAAAAACCTTTTCAGGCTGAATAGTCTTAGCAATCTTATAGTCATTGTATAAACGAGCTTGTGCAGCCCAACAGATATGTAAACAAGAAAAAACATGAGTTTTACTCCATTCAAAAATTTCTTGTAATTCCTTCCAATAGTCCACTTCTTCAAAGTCCATATGCTCAATAGGAGCACCTGTAATAATTAAAGCATCATAGTAATTATCTTTTATATCATCAAAAAATTGATAAAATTTCTCTATATGACTTAAATTTGTATTTTTTGATTCATGATTTTTTACCATAAGAAATTCAACATTGATTTGTAAAGGTGAGTTTCCTATAAGACGAAGTAATTGTGTTTCTGTTTCCTCCTTTTTAGGCATTAAATTTAATATTAAAATATCTAATGGACGAATATCTTGTGTATTAGCACGAGTTTCCTCCATAAAGATAATTCCTTCCTCTGTTAATTGATTTTTAGCTGGTATATCGTTTGCAACACGAATTGGCATTTTATTGCTCCTTTCAAAAATATATTCATCATATTATAATTTATTTTAAAAGAAAAGTAAAACGACAAATAAAAAATGATAATAGATAAAAATATACTTTCTAAACTATTATCATCTTTTTATATAAATAATATACGAAGGGATTAATTTTTAACAATAATTCTAGCTGGGACTCCAACTGCAATAGCATTTTCAGGAATATCATTAAGAACAACAGCATTTGCTCCAACTTTTACATTTTCACCAATAGTTATATCTCCTAAAAGTTTTGCTCCTGCCCCTAATAAAACATTATTTTTTATAGTAGGATGCCTTTTATTATTGTTTGTTTTATTTGGCTTTTTAGATGCAAGTCCACCTAAGGTAACACCATGAAAAATAATGCAGTCATCTCCAACAATGGCAGTTTCTCCAATCACTATTCCCATACCATGATCAAAGAATACTCTTCTTCCTAATATTGCACCTGGATGTATTTCAATTCCAGTTAAAAATCTTGCTATCTGTGAAATAAGCCTAGCTAAGAAGAATAACTTACATTTATAAAGAAAATGTGCTAATTTATGATAAATTATTGCATGGAGAGAAGGGTACAATATAATTTCTAATTTGCTTTTTATAGCAGGATCCTTCTTCTGAATATTTAAAAATTCATCTTTAAACCAACTAAAAATGTTCACTATTTTGTTACTCCTCTTAACTATAATTTTTTCTATATTTTATTTTGTTAGAAATGCTTCAACTGATAGATATTTTTCTCCACCATCTGGAGCTAATGTTACAACAATTTTACCTTTTCCTAATTTTTTAGCAACTTGATAAGCTGCTGCAATGTTTGCTCCTGATGAAATACCTACAAATAGTCCAAAATCATGAGAAGCTTTTTTAGCATATTCAACTGCTTCTTCAGAAGAAATCTTTACAATTTCATCTACAACAGAGGCATCATAGTTTTTAGGAATAAATCCAGTTCCTATACCTTGAATACTATGTTTACCAGGTTTTTCTCCTGAAAGTACAGCAGATGTACTTGGTTCAACTCCAATAACTTTAGTATCTTTTGATCTTTCTTTTAATCTTTTTGCAACTCCAACAATAGTTCCACCAGTTCCAACTCCTGCAACAAAAGCATCAATAACCTTAAAATCATCTAAAAGTTCTTTTCCAGTTGTTTCATAGTGTTTTTCTGGATTAGCTTTATTATTAAATTGTTGTGGTAAGAAATAATTAGGATTTTCTGCTGCTAATTTTTCTGCAATTGCAATAGCTTCTCCCATTCCTTTAGTTCCATCTGTTAAGATAAGTTCAGCTCCATAAGCCTTTAAAGTAGCTCTTCTTTCAATACTCATAGTGTCTGGCATTACAATTATAACTTTATAACCTTTTAATCTTCCAATTAACGCAAGAGCTATTCCTGTATTACCAGATGTAGGTTCGATTATAACACTACCTTCTTTTAATAATCCTTCTTTTTCAGCTGCTTCTATCATTCCAAGTGCAGCTCTATCTTTAACACTTCCACTTAAATTAAATTTTTCAAGTTTAACATATACATCAGCAATATTTTCATCTTTAAAATCAACTTTTACAACAGGTGTGTTTCCAATTAAATCTAATAAATTATTATATATCATTTTTTATCCTCCATTTTCTTTTTAAAAATTAATTAATTTTATTTTCTGACTAATTCTATCAACTTATGACAATAAAAGCAATTTAACAAATAAAAAAAATTTAAACTCTAAAAATATGAACTTAAAAATAAGTTTCCTTTATATTTTCAATATTATTTTGTAAAATATATCGAACTTAAATTTAAAATTTTAGTATGAAAATGTAGGGCTTGATAAAATATTTTTATAAAATAACAGTTTTTGTC
>ERZ773100.111-NODE-111-length-50678-cov-7.455267_pt1 | contig 50678 bp, 33 predicted proteins | sample MGYA00511119_ERZ773100 | MGnify/ENA primary metagenome ERZ773100 (study PRJEB29015, sample SAMEA2738000) | human oral metagenome | biome: human oral; feature: human-associated habitat; material: dental | place: China | collected 2111 ...
CATTGGTGATTCGCCCGCGCTTGCTTTTGTTTACTCTGAGAGGAGCTTCGTTAGAAAGCTCCCTTGACGGCGATGAGTGCGGTGGCGAAGGCTTCCATCCCTTCGCGGCGACCGACGAAGCCCATGCGCTCGGCTGTCGTAGCCTTCAGTGAGATCGCACTCTCAGGGATGCCCATAACTTCGGACATCACACGGCGCATCTCGGGGATGTGCGGGTTGATCTTCGGTGCTTCTGCTGCTACCGTCGCATCGATGTTCCCGATCTCATAGCCTGCTTCACGCACGAGGGCGCAGCTACGACTGAGGAGGATCTTACTATCAATGCCCTTGTAGGCCATATCGGATGGGGGGAAGTGCACCCCGATATCACCGAGGGCAGCCGCTCCGAGGAGGGCGTCACATACAGCGTGGAGGAGGACATCGGCATCGGAGTGCCCTTCTAGACCCTGCTCAAAGGGGATCTTCACGCCGCCGAGCCATAGCTCATAGCCGTCACTGAGGCGGTGGACGTCATAGCCGAAGCCCGTCCGGAAAGGTATCTGTGGCATATATTACTTGAGTAGTCCGCGGATGCCGTCCATATCGAAGGCCAGCGTGAAGCGGAGAGTCTGATCGAGTGGATTGTCGGAGATCGTAGAGATGAGGTAGGAGGCATCGATGCGGAAGGCGCTCATGCGGAAGCCTGCCCCAGCGGTGAAGGCTTGGAGATTCCCCTTGTTGGGGTGGAGGTAGCTATAGCCAGCACGTACGAAGAACTTGTCGCAATAGTTGTACTCGGCACCGAGGCTCCAGCGGATTTCCTTGAGCTCTTCGCCGAAGCCGCCAGGAGCATCACCGAAGCTCTTGAAGATCCCCGCGATGGCAGAGGTCTTCTGATAGTCGGCGATCTTCTCTGCATCTCCCGTAGGAGGTGTGGGGACGAGGAGCTTATTAGCCTCGAGGTTTAGGGAGATCATATTCTCCTTGTCGATGGGGTAGAGGAGTCCCGTACCTAGACTGAGATTCGTGGGGATGAAGGAGGAAGTCGTCCCTCCGTCAAAGGAGATCTTCGTGCCGATATTGCGGATGTTGAAGCCCTTGGTCCACAGGCACTCAGCCCCACCGATCGTGATGTACTTCTGGTGGTAGCCTGCGATGTCGGCGGCGAAGGCTGACCCAGGGCGGTCTCCTTGCTCACGGCTTCCCTGATCCGAATGGATGTAGCGCAGGGCTACAGCGAGGGAGAAGTTGGGGGAGAGCTTACGGGCGTAGCTCGCATCGATGGCGAACTCATTGGGGTGCGATACGCCGAGGCTTCTTCCAGAGGCATCCCACGTCGTGAGCTTACCCATGGTGAAGTAGCGGAGCGAAGCACCGATAGTCTGGGTGTTGTCATTCCCAATGCGGAAGTAGCCTCCTGCATGCATCAGTGCGATGTCGCTTACCAGACGAGATAGCCAAGGTGTATAGCCGAGCGATAGGCCGGCCTTGCTATCGATGAATGCAAACTTGGCGGGATTCCAATACTGGGAGTAGGGGTCTGCTGTCGTTGATACCCCGACGTCGCCCATACCAGAGGCCCTCGCATCAGGGCTAATCTGTAGTGATGGGACAGCAGCTGTCACGGGATTGAAGTAGCGAGCTTCTTGGGCTTTGGCCGTTCCGATGCACCCGAGGGCGCAGAGAGCGAGAGTAGTAAAGGTAGTCTTTTGGTTCATATTCCTTGGGGTATGCTCCCTCTGGAAAGGGGATTAGAGAAGGATACCGAGTTGTACTATAGCGCAAATATACGACTATCCGCCCATGTAGCACGCTATTAGCCTCTTGGGCTAACGCTTCTTCCCCTTGCGTGAGGACTTAGAGGAGGCCTTGTGTGAAGCCTTCTTGCTACCCTTGCTGTGCTCGCTATGCTTCTTCCCCTTCGCCGCTATCTTCTTCGTGGGGGCAGGAGGCGGAGGAAGGGGCTGCTGGGTAAAGAGCCCCGTCAAGAGGCGGGTGAAGGTCGCACGCGCCTCAGCACTATTGATGGCTCCGTTAGCGATGTAGACGATGCTGTACCACTTGTCCTCATGAAGGAGGTAGCCCGCATAGCCACGTACACCACGCATAGAGCCACTCTTGAGGTAGGCGGTCACTTCGCTCGGGATGGAGAGGCTACGTACTGTGCCTTCGACACCAGCTTCGGGGAGTGAGGTCAAGAAAGGCTTGTGGAGTGACTGGTCACGCCAGAGCTCTGAGAGGATGAGGCTGAGTGCACCGGAGGAGAGGCGTCCCTCTGGGCTGAGTCCCGACCCATCCATAGGATAGAACTCGGTCGGAGTAAGCCCCAGACGCTCCCGCCAGTAGGAGCGCATCACCGTAGGCTGGCCTGTCTTGCGCTGCTCGTAGCTATTGAGCGCATAAGCAAGGCCTTCGGCATAGATATTGGAGCTACGGAAGTTCGTGATCTTCGCGAGGGTATCCGCAGGGAGTGAGGTGTAGTAGCCCAGCGTATCGAGACCCGTGATGAGCTCGTCATAGTTGAGCTCGGGGCGATCCTGTAGGTCGATCCCCTCGAGGCGCAGGCCTTCATTGAGCCACATCGTGGCATAGCTGGGAGGGTCGGGCATCGTCCAGCGTAGGTGTCGACCCGAGAGGCCTTCGCGTACGGTACCCGAGATGAGCAGGGTGTCGGCTCTACGCATCGGGGTAAGGTCCAGTTGAGTTGAACTACCGAGGAGTAGCTCTTGGTGCGTGGGGACGAGGAGTGAGGCAACATTCGGCTCCACGACAGGCTGCTCCCCGTCGCTGGAGAAGAGGTAGAGATCGGCGTAGTTGTCTGCGATGTTAAAGCCCGAGATGGGAGCGCCATAGTACTCGTCAAGGTCTTCGTCAGCCCAAGTCTCATTGAAGAAAGGACGGGGGAAACCTCGGAGGTCAATGATTAGACGTCCCGTGATACGGGTGATCCCGCGCTCCTCAAGCAGCGCCTTGACCTCACTGATGAGGCGCTTCTGATTGGGGATGTAGTGCGATCCAAGTGAAGGGTCTGCTGAGGCCTTCAGCACCAAATCCCCATGAAGTGTCTCGCCATCGACCTGTCCGCGGATCATCACGGGGATGTGGAAGCGGTAGTCGTGCCCACGTAGCGCAAGGAAGGCTCCCGTCGTGGGGATCTTCACCAGCGAGGCGGGGCGGAAGGCTTCGGACGTGCGGTGAGCAAGTACGGGCTCTCCCGTCTGGAGATCGCGTACGAGAGCTGTGACACGTACCCCAGGACGCTGCTCATAGCGGCGCAGTATCTCGATCGCTTCGGGGTAAGGCTGCGAGTAGACTGGTGCGGTGAGAGCGAACAGGCTGAGGAGAAGGAATAGGCGAGTGCGAAGGGACATCTGATGGTCGGGACTACATGAGCTGGGGAGAGGGTAGGAGGGAGAAGAAGAGAGGCTACCCCTACATGTGGTAGGGGTAGCCTCTGTAGGTTGGGCGATGGGAGCACATCAAGGTGCTCTATCGCTTAGGCTGAGCTGTAGCTTACTTGTTGCCCTTAGCCATAGCACCACGTGCAGCACGGGTGAGCTTAACGGCGCAGACGACAGCGTTCTTAGCGTTGATGACTTCGAGACCTTCGAAGCTGAGGGCACCGACCTGGATGGTCTTACCAAGACCAAGCTCCGTAACGTCGATGAAGAGCTTCTCGGGGATCTCCGTGTAAGGAGCGCGTACCTTGAGCTTACGCATTTCGAGGCTGAGCTTACCCCCTGCCTTCACACCTTCAGCGTGACCAGTGAGGACGACGGGAACTTCCATGACGATAGGCTTGTTAGCTTCTACCTGGAGGAAGTCGAGGTGGAGGATAGCGTCAGTGACGGGGTGGAACTGGAGGTCCTTGAGGACAGCCTTGACCTGACGGCCATCGATGTCGAGGTCGATAGCGAAGATGTCTGGAGAGTAGACGAGGTTACGTACGCCATCCTGGCTTACGGTGAAGTGGAGTACTTCGTTGCCTCCGTAGAGGACTGCGGGGATCTGATCACCAGCGCGGAGGCCCTTAGCGGCCTTCTTACCGAGCTCGTTGCGGAGCTGGCCTGAGAGTTGGAAAGTCTTCATTCTCTTTGTTTTAAATTGTGTTACTCAAAATTAGTGTCTTCTAATTTCCCATCACACGAGTCCTCTCTGTCCGCGGAGGAAGGAGGGCTTCTCGTCTTCGAGACAATCGTCGAACGGCGCAAAGATAGTGATTTTCATCGACATCCCGACATATCCTCTGCGAATAGCTGGTGTTTCCAAGGCCTCAGCTTCCTCTAACCATAGAGAGGCTACTGTCCCCAAGTAGCTATCTAACGGAGGGTGCTACCAACCTATATTGGTCGTCGGGTGAACCTATATAGATCGCAAAGTCGACCTATATAGCTCACGAAGCTGACCAATATAGGTTCACCCGACGACCAATATAGGTTCATATCCTGCTCTCGTAGTGTCTCTCCCTCCAGCTGATAGGGCAATTCTTTGTAGCTTTGCTCCACCATAGCCCCTATAAAGAGATGAAGAAAGAAGATCTACGTATCGTATATATGGCGACCGCGGACTTTGCCCTGCCGTCCCTCCAGCGCCTCGTCGAAGGTGGATACAACATCGTGGCAGTCGTCACCATGCCAGATAAGCCGGCTGGTCGTGGGCATAAGCTCAAGCAGAGTAGCATCAAGATCTACGCCGAATCGGTAGGACTCGAGGTCCTCCAGCCTGAGCGACTCAAGGATGAGGCCTTCGTCGGTCGCCTGAAGGAACTACGCCCCGATCTCGGTATCGTGGTCGCCTTCCGTATGCTCCCCGAGGTCGTCTGGTCACTCCCCCGCTTCGGGACGATCAACCTCCACGGCTCACTCCTGCCTAAGTATCGTGGTGCAGCTCCCATACATTGGTCGATCATCAATGGCGAGACGGAGACGGGGGTCACGACCTTCCGCCTGCGCCATGAGCTCGACACCGGGGATATCCTCTTGCAAGCGAGCCTACCTATCGGGCCAGAGGATTGTGTGGGGAAGATCCACGATGAGCTGATGCTCCTCGGAGCAGAAACGCTCCAGCGCAGTGTCGACCTCTTCCTCGCAGACGAAGAGCCGAAGGCCAAGCCCCAGAGCCTTTATGAGGCGAATCCCACGCATGCACCTAAGCTGACGAAGGAGAATACCCAGCTACACTGGGATCGCCCAGCGGTAGAGCTGAATAACCTCGTGCGTGGCCTCTCTCCTTATCCTGCAGCATGGTGCCTCCTTTCCTTTGCTGGCGAAGAAGCTCAGCCCTTCAAGATCCTAGAGACGGCTGTCAGCGGTGAAGAGCTCCCCACGGAAGAGCACCCCATCGGTTCTGTCATCATCACGGGCAGACGTAGTCTGGAGATTCAGACCTCTGCGGGGCGTCTTGCTATCAAGACCCTACAGCCCGCAGGGAAGAAGGCGATGCCTGCCTCTGCCTTCCTCAATGGACTCCATCTGAAGTAAGCCTTTCTCATAGATTAGCTCTCGAGAGAGCTATCCCCTTATAATGCCACCGGGCGGCTACCTCCATTGTGAGGTAGCCGCCCGGTGGCGTATTTGTAGTCGCTTATTTAGTGAGCGAGTAGGCTTAGTAGAGGCGCGTCAGCTGAGTGAAGTCCTTCAGGCCACGCAGTGAAGCGAACTCGAGGTCAGCATCGATGCGTGAGGTGAGGCTGGGATCCTTCTGCAGAGCCTTCTGTAGCGAAGAGATAGCCTTGGCAGAGTCACCCATGCGAGCAGCTACGATAGCGCGGAGGTAGTCGGTCGTAGCATCGGGCTTAGCGATAGCTTCGAGCGTCTTGATAGCCTTGCTGTAGTTGTGGTTGAGGATCTGTGCTACGGCAGCATTGTTCGTCGTGACATCACCATAGGCCGTCTCAGCCTTGGCGTAGTCACCCTGACGCAGATAGAGGAAGCCAAGAGCGTCACCTACACCAGGCATAGAGCTACCTTCGGCGATGAGTGAAGTGGCCTTGTTGAGGTCGCCATCCTTCAGAGCCAGCAGACCGAGGTTGACCTTCGTCTCGGGGTTGTCCTTACGCTTGAGCGCACGGTCGAACCATACGAGGGCAGACTCATAGTCACCACGCTGCAGGCAGAGTGAGCCGACGTTGTTGTATGAGCGGTAGTCCTTGGGATACTTCTGCATCACGAGCTTGTAGATGTTCTCCTTCTGAGCTGCGTCATCGGTGAGGGTAGCCGAGTAGAGGAGCTCTTCGACAGTAAGTGCGCTGGGGAACTTCTCCAGCAGGCTCTGGATCTCAGCATCGCTCTTGCCAATGATCTTGACGTTAGCGACGAGGCGAGAGCGACGGAGCTTGGGGAGGACCTCATCTGCGAGCTTGCTGAAGACAGCCGAGATATTGCGGATCTCATGCTCACGCTGCTCGGGATCGGGGTACATGCTCAGTACGCGAAGTACGAGTTCCTTGTCCTGGAAGTCGCTCTGCTCGACGAGCTTCTTGAAGCCTTCCCAGTCCTGAGCGGTGTAGTGAGCGTCGATAGCGACGTCAGACATCTTCTGCTTCTTGAAGGCTGTCTTGAGCTGTGCCGTGGTGTTCTTCTCACGCGAAGCACTGAGCTTTTCGTTCAGCTCCTTACCACCATCGGGGGAGGCGTAGGCCTGGACTTCGACAGATACCTCCTGGTTGGGAGTCTCCTTAGCGTTCTGTACGGTGTACTTCCACTCCTGCACCTCATCCTTGTTCAGCTCGGAGCTGCGGACGTTGGACTGCTGGATGAGGAACATGATGTTGGCATCATACGCCTCCTTGATGACGCGCTGGAAGCCGTCGGGAGAGATGACGGGCGTCACGCCTGCGAGCGTAGCGAGAGCTTCGGTAGCGATCACGCCATCAGCGACCTTGAGGTCGGGGAGCTTGACGGTGCGGCTACCCTGCTTCCCCTTGAAGTTGAGGTAGAGCTCGCTCTTTGCCATAGCGGGGACGTAGGGCAGTATGAAGTTGACGGTGGCGTTGGAGCCATTAGCATGGTACACGATACGGTCGTTGCCGTAGACCTTTTCGCCCTGGAAGGTGGTGCCGTTGCCCCACTTCTCACCACCCTGATAGCGGAGGATAGGGACGATGGTCAGCGTAGCATCCTTGGGGAACCACTTCGCGGGGAAGGTGAGGTGGACGGCTACAGGTACTTTGCCCCCGACGACTTCGAGGGGCTGAGGTTCGGCCTTGACTTGGTCGGCCGTCATGGGGCGTAGCTTTTGGCTACAGCTGCTTGCGGTGAGTAAGACAGTCGCCGATACGAGGGCGCCTGTGATCACTTGCTTGATCATTGCTGCTTAGGATAAATATGATGAAGGGTTAATGTTGCGGAGTCGTAGCCTTCTTGGCCTTGCGCTTGAGGAAAGGCTGGACGAGGGAGGCGAGGAGGAGTAGGGCGAGCAGTGCGGTGCAGATCTTAGCGACCAGCTCGGTGTGATGGATCGAAGCGGGATCGAAGGTCATCGTCAGCTCGTGCGTCCCTGCAGGGATATAGGCTGCACGAAGCGTATAGTCGGCACGTACCAGAGGGAGCTCATCCTTGCCGTCCAGCGTGAGGTGCCATCCGTGGGGATAGTAGATCTCAGAGAAGACGAGGAGACGAGGTACATCGGTCGTGACGCGGTACTTCGCTTGGCTGGGGGCATAGGAGAGGAGCTCTACCTGACCAATAGCGGGTGCGGGCTTTAGGCTATCCGTAGGGAGGCTATCCGTGGTCGCAGCGGCAGGAGCAGCCTTATAGCTTGAGAGTTCGCCTTCGAAGCGCTTGTCGACGACTGCCGTAGTGCGCAGGGGCGTATCATCCAGCGCGGACATCTCTTCGTCAGCTGTCGTGACCCAGCGGATATCATTGACGAACCATGCGGGGCCGAAGGCCTCGGAGTTCTTCTGATACTGCAGGCCATGCTCTTGGTCAGCGAAGATGAAGTAGCGCGTGTCGAGCATGTTGTAGACCTCCATGTTCTGCTTGGCGAGCTGACGCTCGATGAGGTCCTGATAGCGACGGAGCTTAGCAGCGTGGTAGCCACCTACGCTGCGGTGATTGGCGCTGGTCGTAGCATCGTTGAAGCTATTGACCGCGAGGTTCATCACACGGTAGTGAGGATCCTTATCCTCGGCGATAGCCTTGTCGACGGCGGTCACAGGACGAGCCTGTGCTTCGACGCTTTCCTTGGGGATGAAGAGATCATCATTCAGATAACGCTTGTCGACGAGCCAGAGATCGCAGAGGGTGATGACGCCGATAGAGGCGAAGAGGAGGGACTTCTTGATCTTCCCCTGAGCATAGAGTATGCAGGGGACGAGGGAGAGGATGATGACGAGTCCAGAGCGGAGGGCGTCGGCCGAGACGATACCGGCACGGACTTCCTTCAGACTACTCATGATCGAGGAGACGGGGAGCTGGCTATTGCCCATCGCCTGGCGGAACATCTCATGCTCAGCGTCACTCATCAGCCCGAGGAAGGTCTGAGGTACGAGCCACAGCACGAGGCAGGGCAGGAGCGTCAGGGCAAGGCTCGCATATACGGCGACCTTGTCTTGGAGGACTTCCTTCGGGTGGCGTGCGAATTCGACCAGTGCCAGCACGGCGAGTGCGGGGATGGTGAATTCAGCGACGACGAGGATCGATGACACCGTACGGAACTTATTGTACAGTGGCATGTAGTCGATGAAGAGGTCGGTGAGCCACATCATATTGTGACCCCATGCCAGCGCAATAGAGAGTGCCGTACCGGCAAGGAGTGCCCACTTCAGCGGACCACGCACGATGAAGACACCGAGGAGGAAGAGGAAGAAGACGAAGGCACCGACATAGACGGGACCAGCCGTGAAGGGCTGATCACCCCAGTAGTGGTTCATACCTCCGATGATCTGCTGGAATTCGTCAGGTACATCCTCCATATTTGCTGAGCCCTCGCTGAGTGCACCCGATGCTCCACCGTAGAGGTTGGGGATAAGGAGCGTGAAGGTTTCGCCCTTGCCGTAGCTCCAGGCGGTGATATATTCCTTGTCGAGGCCCTTAGCGGTAGCCTGTACTTGCTGTTGGTTGCCTTCGGTAGCTACGGGCGTGAGTTCGCTACCACCACGGATCGTCTCCTGCCCATATTCATAGGTGTGATAGAGGTTCGAGCCGTTGATGCCGATAGCGATAGCACCTGCAAAGAGGGTGACGCAGGTGGCGATGATGAAGCTACGCAGAGCCTTCCCTCGCAGCGCTTCGACGAAGTAGCCGATGAGGAGGAAGACAATGAGGAAGGCGAAGTAATAGCTCATCTGCACGTGGTTCGATAGGATCTGAAGCGCCGCGAAGAGAGCCGTCATAGCACCACCGAGGAGGTAGCGCCCGCGATAGGTGTGTATGATCCCTGCGATCGTCGGCGGGATGAAGCAGAGTGTCATCAGCTTCCATATATGTCCTGCCGTGATGAGGATGATGAAGTAGCTGGAGAAGGTCCACATGATCGCCCCGAGCACCGATGGTAGGCGCTCCATACGTAGGGCACGCATGAAGAGATAGAAGCCACCAAGCATGGCGAAGAGCAGCCAGCTATATCCTGGTAGGAGTGTGAAGGGCCACTGCAGCGTAAGGACATCCTGTATCGTGCGGATGACGCCGACCGAGGGGTAGGAGGGTGCGATCTGATACATCGGCATCCCCCCGAAGAGGCTGTTGGTCCAGTAGGAGAAGCCTTCCCCCGTAGCCTCCATGTGCTTGTAGACATCCGAAGCATTGCCGCTGGCACCAGCGACGTCCTGCTGGAAGAGCTCACGGCCCTCAAAGACAGCGGGCGCGAAGTAAGCTAACGCAAGGAATAGGAAGAAGATGACGACCCCAATCACTGGGACCGAAGAGCGGAGGTAGTGCGAGGTAGAGGAGGGGACTTTGGCTTCCACGTATGATCTAATTAATTACGAACCAAACAAACATATCTCGCCCCAAAGGTACTAAAAAGCCCCCATGCACCGTGAGTGATGCCCTCAGGAAAGGGCTTCCGAGCGGAGGAAGCTAACGGCTCCTCATCGAAAGTCACTGCGCATGGGCATGGACGATGATCTCGCGCAGCGCCTCCCAAGGGGTGGAAGGTGCCTTGACTGCGGTGCTATCTTAACTGAAACACCTCAGCTAACCAAGGAAACCAGCTGGAGTGGGCGAAGTCTCTTCCTGAAGTTCGTGCGCGTTCATAAGGAAGATGCCAAGGAAACCAGCTTGAGTGGGCGAAGTTTCTTCTTGAAGTTCGTGCGCGTTCATAAGGAAGATGCCGACGATTCTTAAGTAGCTTCGTGGAGATTTATACGTATTAATGCAAGAATTAATACGTATTATTTCGGCTATTAATACGTATAAATCTGAAGATTAATACGTATAAATTCGTATGTTGATACGTATAAATTCTTGTATTCATACGGTTGATTTTTCGAAGTTAACCGTAGTTTCTGCCGCGAACTCAAGGAGGAAAGCACGCGAAGTCAAGTACCTTTTCTTACCGCCTTCAGTAGTTCCGTCTGTGCAGTAGCGATGGTGAGAGGATGGATCATATTCCGTTTGCTCCCTCGACTCGGCTGCTTTTTGCCGTGAAATAAGCCCCTTAGCTCGCTGAGCTCAATAGGTCCGAATAGGCAAGTCCGCCCCCTCAGACGCTGCACCACTGTCGTGGGTGCGCTGAGGGGGCGGACTTGCGATGGATAGCAAATAGAGGCGTGGCCTCTACGTGCGCCTTACTTTACGCCAAATTCCTTCTTGACCTGCTTGATCCAAGCGGTGAGGCGGGCGTCGGTAAGCTCAGGCTGATTCGTGGGATCGACGACGAGGCCGACGAACTGATCACCGCACTCGGCGAGTGAATGCTCGTATTCGTAGCCTTCGCGCGACGTGCGGCCGACGACTTCAGCACCCAGCTCTTCGAAGTACCTGGCGAGGATACCCACGGCATCAGCAAAGCTGACGGGGGTCTCTACCTGATTGCCGGGGCCGTAGATAGCTACGCGCTTGCCGGAGAAGTCAGCGTCCTCGATCTCGGGAAGGAATTCGTCCCAAGCCGAAGGCAGCTCGCCGTTGAAGTAGGTAGGCGTACCGAGGATGAGAGCTGCGTGCTTCTCGACGTCAGCGAGATGTGCCGTGTCGATGTCTACATATTCGATCCCTTTCCCCCAGGCTGCAGCGATACGCTCTCCCAGCTCGGCGGTGTAGGCTGTGCTCTTGCTGTAGAGCAGTCCTATAGTCTTCATATTGTCGTTGCTTTTGGGGTTAGTATTCGATGAGCTCCTTAGCTGCGGCGTAGATCTTGTCTTCGCTGGGCAGGGTCGTCAGCTCAAAGCACTTGTGGAAGCCTACGGGCGTGGAGAGTGCCCCGACACGGAAGATGGGGGCATCCAGATCGCGGAAGGCCTTCTTGGCGATCGAAGCCGCGAGCTCTGCACCGAAGCCACCGAAGACGCGGTCTTCGTGTACGATGAGCGCCTTGGACGTCTTGCGGATAGAGGCATAGACGGTCTCTTCGTCCCAGGGTACGAGCGAGCGAAGGTCGATGACTTCGATGCTCTTGCCGAGGTCTTTCTGGATGCGCTCAGCGACATTGAGAGCGAAGTGGAGCGTATTCCCGTAGGTGATGAGCGTAGCATCCGTCCCTTCGCGGCGGATACGTGCCTTGCCGAAGGGGACTTCGAAGTCTTCGGGGATGACCGAGGCAGACTCAGCACTATTGTACTGTGCCTTGGGCTCGAGGAAGACTGTGACACCGCGTGAGCGCATCGCCGTACGGAGAAGCCCTGCAGCGTCGTCCGAGAAGCAAGGATAAACCACGCGAGCACCAGGGAAGGTCGTCAGGACGCCTTCGACACTCTGCGAGTGGTACAGACCACCCTGGATATAGCCACCCGTAGAGAGGCGGATGGTGATATTGGGAGAGTACTGCCCGTTGCTGCGCCAGAAGTCGTGCGTGGAGTTCACGAACTGCTCCATAGCAGGCCAGAAGTAGTCAGAGAACTCGGCGCCTTCGATGACGATACGGATCTTGTCGCTGAAGCGGCTCATACCGTTCGCCGTACCTACGATGTAGTCTTCAGCGATAGGAGCGTTGAAGATACGCTTGTTGCCGAACTCCTGAAGCATGCCCTTCGTCACGTTGAAGACGCCACCCTTATCCTTGTTAGCGACGTCCTGACCCCAGAGGAAGGTGTCGGGATTGTGACGGAACTCCTGCTTGAGGGTCTTGTTGATAGCCTGCACGAGCGTGAGCTTCTCGCCCGAACCATCGGGGATACCCGTGCCGTACTTGTCGCCAGGGTAAGCTTCGCCGATGACGTACTCCATGACCGTATCAGCCGTGGGGTCTGGTGCCTTGAGGGCATTGCGGTTAGCGACCTTCAGCTCTTCGCGTGCTTCTGCTTCGATAGCCTGCAGTTCTTCTTCGGTGAAGCGCTGGTAGCGCAGGAGCATACGGCGGAACTTAGGCAGCGGGTCTGCTGCCTGAGCGCGCTGCAGCTCTTCTTCGCTGCGGTAGAGCGTGTGCTTATCTGAGTTGGAGTGTGCGCCGATACGTACGCAGTCTGCCGTGACGACGACAGGCGTGCGGTGCTTGACAGCGTACTCACGTGCAGCCTCCATGGTGTTCATGGAGTCGAAGACGTCCTTACCATTGCAGAAGAGGACCTTGAGATGGCGGATACCAGCGTAGTTCTGCCCGACGCGTGGGTTAGCCGTCTGCTCGTGCGTAGGCACGGAGATACCATAGCCATTGCCCTGCAGGACGAAGATGACTGGGAGGCGCTCACGAGCTGCACCATTGATGGCTTCGAAGACGTAGCCTTCGGAAGCGGAGGATTCCCCGTGCGAAGCGATAGCCACACCGTCTACGCCATAGTAGTCGAGAGCACGTGCCAGACCTACAGCCTGAGAGTCATGCGCAGCGACGCAGGAGGAGATGTTGTGGATACCCCATTCGACCTTAGCGTAGTGATCGGACATGTGTCGGCCACCACTGGTGGGGTCAGTAGCCTTAGAGATACCGTTGAGGATCATCTCCTCGACCGTCATACCTGCCGACAGGGCTGCCAGCAGGTCACGGTAGTAGAGGAAGAGATGGTCCTTGCCTCGCTGGAAGATCTGTCCGATAGCGAGCTGGATACCATCGTGGCCAGCGTTGGAGGCGTGGAACTGCCACCCGATAGACTGTAGCAGGTAGCTGGGCGCCTTTTCATCAAGGCAGCGGCCGAGGTAGAGGAGGTAGTACCAGCGACGAAGGGTCTCCTTGTCGGTGGTCTTGATCCCATATATCTTCTTTACTGAGCTCATGGTTATGCGTTGTTAGTCTTCCATTCTTCGAGGTAGCGTGCTACAGCCTGCAGGAAGGCGCCGCCGAGCATACCATCGATGATACGGTGGTCATAGGAGAAGGAGAGATAGATCTTGTGGCGGACGGCGATGACGTCACCAGCAGGCGTCTCGAGGATCGTGGGTTCCTTTTCGATAGCCCCGATACCGAGGATAGCGGACTCAGGCTGGTTGATGATCGGCGTACCGAAGAGCGTGCCCGAAGAGCCGTAGTTCGAGATCGTGAACGTGCCACCGGACATTTCGTCTGGCGTGAGCTGTCCCTTGCGGCTCTTGTCTGCAAGGCGAGCTACCTGCTCAGCTATGCCAGCCAGGCTCAGCTTGTCGGCATCACGGATGACGGGCACGACGAGGTTGCCATCAGGCAGGGCTACAGCCATACCGACGTTGACGTGCTTACGCTCGATGATGTTGTACCCATCGACAGCTGCATTGATGCGGGGGAAGTCCTTCAGCGCACGGGCTACTGCTTCGATGACGGGAGACATATACGTCAGTGAGTAGCCTTCGCGCTTCTTGAAACTGTCCTTCTCTGCTTCGCGCCACTTCACCAGATCCGTGATATCGGCCTTGAGGAAGCTTGTCACGTGAGGAGCTACCTGTACCGACTGTACCATGCGATCAGCGATGATACGGCGGATAGGATCCATGGGGATCACACGGTCTTCGGGACCAACGGGCACAGCGGGAGCTGCGACCTGAGGACGAGCGGCGGATGCGGGAGCAGGAGCTGCAGCACGCTCTGCACGTGGAGTAGGAGCGGGCGCCCCCTTCTTCTGCTCGATGTAGCGGACGATGTCGGCCTTGCTGACGCGACCGCCAAAGCCCGTGCCCTGGATCTTGTCCAGCTCTTCCTGACTAACCTTAGCGGCCTTAGCACGCTCGAGGACGACTGGTGAGTACCAGCGCTCTACCGTGCCACGATGCACTTCGGTGACGGGAATGGATGGGGTGGGGGCAGCGGCAGGAGCTGGTGCTTCCTTCTCTGCTGCTGGTGCTGGGGTGGCAGGAGCCACTGCCTGACCCGAGGTGTCGACGATGATGACGGGCTCACCGACAGCGACGGTGTCGCCTTCGGCATAGTTGATCTTGACGATCGTACCTGCTACGGGGGAGGGGATCGTAGCGGCCGTCTTGGCAGAAGTGATCTCGAAGAGGTCTGTGTCCTCCTCGATGTAGTCCCCTACCTTCACGTTGAGGACGGTGATCGTACACTCGGTTACGCTCTCGCCCATCTTGGGCATCTTGATATCGAATGTCGCCATGAGATTTAGCTTATATGATGTGTCTATTATATCTATGGAGTGGGTAGGTAGCTCTTAGGAGAAGAGGACCTCGTGGAGGATCTCCCCTGCCGTGGGATGGGGGAAGATGTGGCGTCGGAAGTCCTCGATGCTGGAGCGGTCGGTGACGGCAATACCAGCCAGGAGGATGAGCTCTGATGCGGGATTCCCTAAGATGTGGCAGCCGAGGATGGTGTCATTCTCGTCGACAAGGACCTTACACAGCCCAGGGGCTTGCTCGTTCTCTACGACATAGCGTCCTGCATAGGCCATGGGGAGCTTGAGCACGCGGTAGTAGCGGCCTTCGGCACGGAGCTTCTCTTCGGTAGCCCCGACACCTGCGATCTCGGGGTGCATGTAGACGACAGCAGGTACAGAGTCGTAGCGCATGCGGTCATCACTACCACCTACGATATGGTTGATAGCGACCTCACCCTCACGGATAGCGGTATGAGCGAGCATGGAGAAGCCTGTGATATCACCAGCAGCATAGACGCGGGGGTGGGAGGTCTGCATGTACTCGTTCACTACTACGGCTGCGCGGTTCATCTGGATAGAGAGCGTCTCAAGGCCTAAGCCATCCGTCACGGGACGACGGCCGACGCTCAGAAGGATCTGCGAGGTGGGGAGGACTTCGGTCTTCCCGTCCTTCGTCTCGATGCTTACGCCCTCAGCAGATACTGCTGTGACCTTCGTCTCGAGGTAGAACTGAATACCACGTCGTGCATACTCCTTGCGAAGCATGCCCGAGGTCTCGCTGTCCATAGCGCCGAGGATCTCGGGAGCCATCTCGATGACACGTACGGGTACACCGAGGGAGGTATAGATACCAGCGAACTCCATACCGATGACACCACCACCGATGATCGTGATGTCCTTGGGGAGTGTCGTGGCACTGAGGGCCTCGCGGCTCGTCCAGTAGCCGACTTCGCTGAGGCCTGGGATGGGAGGGATGGCAGTCTCACTACCAGTAGCAAGGAGGACGTAGCTCACGGCATAGGTCTCGTCGTCTGTAGCGACTAAGATACGGTCTCCCTCTTCGCCCGTGAGGCGAGCAGTCTTGGAGATGACCGTGACACCAGCACCCTTGAGCTTGTAGGAGACACCTCCAGTAAGGGTCTTGACGATCTTATCCTTGCGGGCAACGATCTCTGCGTAGTTGGCGGAGATAGCTCCCTCTACATGGATACCATAAGCAGCGCTTTCGCGCATTTCGTCGAGGAGGTTGGCCGAGTGGAGTAGGGTCTTCGTTGGTATGCACCCTTCATTGAGGCAGACGCCTCCGAGGGCTGTGTGTTCAAAGAGTACTACTTGAAGGCCGTTGGCTGAAGCATTCGCTGCGGCATTGTAGCCAGCAGGACCGCCACCGATGATGGCTATATCGAAGTTCTTCATTCTAATTGTCCTTTTTGTGTGTGTACAAAGCATTCCAAAGATACGTTTTTTCGTGGTACACTATCAAAATGCCTTGCTTACAGGGTACGTATAGCCCTTAGAGGAGACTGTTGCCGCGAGTCCCGCCCTCTATTTAGAGTGCTAAGGAATCGCACGCCCAGCCCCTTGATATGCCTTTCCAAAGTGACCGAGTAAGCCCTTCGCCTTATCGCGAGTATTCCTCTTTTTCAGTGGAGGGGAAAGTGTCCTTCTCATGAAGGAAAAGCGCCTTCCCGTAGTGGTTTTTCCGCATCTATGTACGTAGTCTTAAAGACCAGGCACGTAAATCCAAATATCCACGTACGTAGATATTAGATCCACGTACGTAGCCCAAACTTATCTGCCACTCGTCCACAACTTTTATCCCTACGCGGAGCAACAACCTAATAGAGGTCACTTCACAAAGCTATATAGCTTCGCACCGAAAGCTATATAGGAATCAGTCCAAAGCTATATAGCTTTCTTCACCATCCTATATAGCTCCACCTACGCACCCATTTACCAATATATGGGACCATTGCGTAAGCTGTGAAGATATGGCCTTGCGCAATGGTCTCTTGAGATGAGCGGGGAGTGCCTCAAAAAGAAGCTCACCCCCAGCTCCCGATCGGGAGCTGGGGGCGAGCTTATATAAGGTGTAGGGACCTTAGTGCTTAGAAGCCCTTGCCGTGGCAGTGCTTGAACTTCTTACCGCTACCGCAGGGGCAGGGGTCGTTGCGGCCGATCGTGTGGGCTGCCTGAGCAGGCGTACGGCGCTGCTCTTCGCGGTCCTCGGGGCTGCCAACTTCGTGACGCTGCTCGTGGTACTGGGGCGCAGGGCGCTGTACCTCAGGGGCAGCTTCGCGGATCTCTACCTGACGGGGAGCTTCTTCCTCGGGAGGAGCGATGTTGAGGCGGACACGCATGAGGACGGAGGCCGTCTTGCGGTTCATGTCTTCGATCATCGCACGGAAAAGCTCGTAAGACTCGAGCTTGTAGACGAGGAGAGGATCCTTGTTTTCGTAGCTGGCGTTCTGCACAGAGTTACGCAGCTCATCCATCTCGCGCAGGTGTTCCTTCCAAGCTTCGTCGATGATATGCAGGACGATAGCCTTCTCGAACTCACGCATGATCGTGCGACCTTCACTCTCATCAGCTTCGCGGAGGTTGCAGCTGACGTTGTAGGCCATGCGTCCGTCGGTCAGAGGGATCATGATGCGCTCGTAGACGTGACCCTGCTCAGTGAAGACCTGATGAAGTGTAGGATAAGCGATATCGGCGATCTGCTTAGCACGAGCCATGAAGGTCGATTCTACTGCTTCGTAGAGCTGGTCGGCGAGGTCATCAGCCTTGGTGCGGCGGAAGGTCTGCTCGTCGAAGGGCGACTCCATAGCGAAGGTACGCATGATGTCCATCGTGAAGCCCTCGAAGTCTTCGGCAGGCTGGTGCGTGTCGATGAGCAGGCGTCCTGCATCGTAGAGCGTGTTCATCACGTCCATCTCGATACGCTCACCCATGAGGGCGTGGCGGCGGCGCTTGTAGATGACCTCACGCTGGGAGTTCATCACGTCATCGTACTCGAGGAGGCGCTTACGGATACCGAAGTTGTTTTCCTCGACCTTCTTTTGGGCGCGCTCGACAGCCTTGTTGAGCATGCTGTGCTCGAGTACTTCACCTTCCTCGAAGCCCATCTTGTCCATCATAGCGGCAAGGCGGTCTGAGGCGAAGAGGCGCATCAGGTGGTCTTCGAGCGATACGAAGAAGACGGATGAACCTGGGTCACCCTGACGACCCGCACGACCACGGAGCTGACGGTCGACACGGCGAGACTCGTGACGCTCGGTACCGAGGATCGCGAGACCACCGGCAGCCTTGACCTCGGGCGTTAGCTTGATGTCGGTACCACGACCAGCCATGTTGGTGGCGATGGTGACGACGCCAGGCTTACCTGCCTGGGCTACGATCTCAGCTTCCTTTTGGTGGAGCTTAGCGTTGAGCACGTTGTGTGGGATCTTACGCAGGTCAAGCATCTTGCTCAGCAGCTGAGAGATTTCGACCGAAGTAGTCCCTACGAGGACGGGGCGACCTTCGCCTACGAGGCGGACGATCTCTTCGATGACCGCAGCGTACTTCTCACGAGCAGTCTTATAGATGCGGTCATTGAGGTCCTGACGCGCGATGGGGCGGTTCGTCGGGATGACGACCACATCGAGCTTATAGATATCCCACAGTTCACCAGCCTCCGTCTCTGCCGTACCTGTCATACCCGAGAGCTTGTGGTACATGCGGAAGTAGTTCTGCAGGGTGATGGTGGCGAAGGTCTGAGTAGCCGCCTCGACATGGACACGCTCCTTAGCTTCGATAGCCTGGTGCAGTCCGTCGGAGTAGCGGCGGCCGTCCATGATACGACCCGTCTGCTCGTCGACGATCATGACCTTGTTGTCCATGACGACATACTGGTCATCCTTCTCGAAGAGGGCATAGGCCTTGAGGAGCTGGTTCACGGTGTGTACGCGCTCGCTCTTGATAGCATAGTCAGAGAGGAGAGCTTCCTTGCGTTCGGCGAGCTCCTCGGGGGAGAGACCTTGGTTCGACAGGTCTGCCAGGAGGCTGGCGATGTCGGGGAGGATGAAGAAGGTGGGGTCATCTGTACCGCGCGTAAGGAGGTCGATACCCTTGTCGGAGAGCTCGATGCTATTGTGCTTCTCGTCGATGACGAAGTAGAGCTCGTCGGTGACGATATGCATCTGGCGCATGTTGTCGGCCATATACTCTTCCTCGACCTTGAGCATACCGGCCTTGATACCAGGTTCGCTGAGGTACTTGATGAGGGGCTTGCTCTTGGGCATACCCTTGTAGGCGCGGAAGAGGAGGAAGAAGCCTTCTTCCTGCTCCTTCTTGTCTGACGAAGAGATCTTCTTCTTAGCGTCGATGAGGAGCTGCTGGCAGAGCTTGCGCTGCGCATCGACGACGGTCTCTACGTTGGGGAGGAACTGCTCGAAGAGCTGATCGTCACCCTTGGGCACAGGGCCTGAGATGATGAGAGGCGTACGGGCATCGTCGATGAGGACGGAGTCTACTTCGTCGACGATAGCGTAGTTATGACGGCGCTGCACGAGGTCTTCGGGACTGGTAGCCATGTTGTCGCGCAGGTAGTCGAAGCCGAACTCATTGTTCGTCCCGAAGGTGATGTCAGCGTTGTATGCCGCACGACGCTCGGGGGTATTGGGGCGATGTTTGTCGATACAGTCTACGCTGAGGCCGTGGAACATGTATAGTGGGCCCATCCACTCCGAGTCACGCTTGGAGAGGTAGTCATTCACCGTGACGACGTGGACACCATTACCCGTGAGGGCATTGAGGAAGACGGGGAGCGTAGCGACGAGGGTCTTACCTTCCCCCGTAGCCATCTCGGCGATCTTACCCTTGTGCAGGACGGTACCCCCGAAGAGCTGCACGTCGTAGTGCACCATGTCCCAGGTGATCTCATTGCCACCAGCGAGCCAGTGGTTTTGATAGATAGCCATATCATCCTCGATGCGGACGAAGTCGTGGCTGACGCTGAGGTCGCGGTCGAAGTCCGTAGCCTTGACGCGGATCTCGGCGTTCTCTGCGAAGCGACGACCCGTGCTCTTGACGATGGCGAAGGCCTCGGGGTGGACTTCGTCGAGGACGATCTCGAGCTTGTCGAGGATCTCCTTCTCAAGCTTGTCTACCTTGGCCCAGATAGCTTCACGCTCATCGAGCTCCTTGCCTTCGACACTGGCCTTGAGAGCTTCTACCTCGGCACGTTCGCTGGCTACGTAGTCGTTGATGCGCTGACGGAGCGAGGCGGTGCGGGCACGCAGGTCGTCGTCAGACAGTGCATCGATCTCGGGGTAGACGGCCTTGACGCGTTCTACCCAAGGCGTGATCTCCTTGAGGTCACGCTGTGATTTGTTGCCGAATAGCTTCGACAATAGGTCTATGAATCCCATATATCTTGTTTTATTTCTTCTTGTATGATGGAGTGGGAGGGCTTCCTTAGGGCTGTGATAGCGGGGAAGGATACTCCCTACATATATATAATAATGTATAGGGCGATGTGGCATCGGAGACCCTATACTCGGGGTGCGCTATCGTGCGGCGTTTGGCGGGCGGATGCGGAGGACGTAGGCGATGGCCTTGGCTACGTCAGGAGCTTCGACGATAGGGTAGTCGAAGTCACGTGCCGTGATGCCTGCTCCGAGGAGGATGCAGGGACTGCTGATGGCTGTGGAGTGAAGCCATAGGTTGGGGCTGTCTGCAGGGTCCTCGACCTCCCATCCGGGCGTGAGCGTCCAGTAGACGTCGGCCATATGGCGGACGTGGATCGAGCGGCGAAGTGCTCGGGCGGCATCGCTCAGAGAGGACTGGGTGACCAGACGCTCGCCAGCGACAGCCATGCCGATGCCCTCCATCTCCTCGAGGAAGGCAGCCGACTTATCCTGGAGCTCGGAGAGTGCGATACGCTTCGTCTCAGCGAGCTTCCTATTGAGGTACACGCGTCCATCGGCTAGGCGCTCTACCCAGCTCCCCTGACCGTAGAGGGCGGAGAGATAGAGGTTGAGCAGCGCAGCACCCTTCTTCGCGCTGAACTGTCCGTAGCGGGCCTCAGCACCACGAAGGCGTGGACGGCGATAGTGGGTATAGCCCGTACCCGAGAGGGCGAGCAGGTAGTTGCCTTCGCCGAACTTACGGCGGAGCTCCTGCAGGAGGGCTTGGATATTCTTGTCAAGTCGTACGTAGGCATCTACCTCTTCGCTGGTCAGCTCACCCTGAGCTTCGCGTGGAGCGACGTCAAGGCTGTAGGAGAGGGCCAGCATACCAGGCGACTTGCTCTCGGCGTAGCCCCCTTGGTCGAGTAGGCGTAGTGCAAGGCTCGTGACCTCTTCGTTGGCCAGAGCGCTGCGCTTGAAGTCCGCTGCCTGATGCCCCTGATAGCGGTGCGTGAAGCGACCTCCCCAGTCGGACCAGGTGCGAGAGGGTGAGCTGTAGCTACGGAGCGGACTCCATGCCATCTGCCCACCGACGAGGCGCTTATTAGGCCCTTCGGCGGAGCGGTTGTAGGCCTCGAGGCTCTTGGGCATCGCCTCGTAGTAGCTCGAGCTGGCCCAAGAGGCGATCTTGCTGTCGAGCCAGAAGGCACCGTTGGCAAACCACCCACCCGAGGCGATAGCGGTCTCTGCGTCCGAGGCGATGGCATAGACCAAGCCTGCCCCCGAGGAGGCCTCCTTGATGCGGTCGCCAAGGGTATTGACTAAGAGTGCCTTGGGCGAATAGGTGTCACGGGTATAGCTCCCCGTGACGCTGGGGTCATGGAAGACCGAGCGCCAGGCATGCTCCTTCTTGCTCCAGAGCGTCGTGCGCTCGATGCCGTGCGTCTGGGGGTAGGCTCCCGTATGCAGGGTAGCCGTGGTCGAGGCGCGGTCCAGCTCCGCCAGAGGGAAGCGGACATGTGGGTAGATCTTCCCCTCGGAGAGCATACGGCCTAAGCCGTCCTGTGTAAAGAGGGGGCGTAGCTGCTCGAGGTAGTCACCACGGAGATCTTCGATGGTGATATAGACGACCACACGAGGGAGGTCCCCCGCCTGCAGCGGCTGCTGGAGTGCCACAAGGGCCAGCAGTGAGGTCAGTAGGTAGCGCATGCTACGCTGCTCCAGTGGGCTCTTGGACATACTTATGAGATATAGGCTTGTGAAGGAGACGCCCCAGCGAAAGGAGGCCGAGGCTGAGAGCGATCAGATAGACGCTCGGGTTGATCACCTGCCCCGCGATGAGGCTCGCGATGGGGAAGGTGATGAGTAGCACGAGGCAGACGGCATGCAGGACGGTGCGCACACGGCGTGTACGCTGCCCAGCGGGCATCAGGAGTGCTATGATGAGGTAGAGCGGATGGAGCGCGAGGAGATTGAAGTTCGGCGATACCATCGGGTGCTCAGAGATGAAGCTGAGGTAGCAGAGGAGCGTCCCCCCAAGGCCTGCTGCGAGATAGAGGCTGAATTCGATGACTCCAGCGACGGGCTTTCTGAGCCAGCGCCAGATGAAGACCCCGATAGAGAGCAGGAGGATGAGGGAGAAGATGACGAGGGGATGGGTCACGCTGAGGCCTGCGGGTGCGATAGGGCGGGGCTCGCCATACTCCAGCGTCTGCTGGATGGGGCGTCCCCAGATCTCTTGGTCAGGGGTGACGATGCCCATAGCGAGGTGAGGGAGCAGGCGTGCGGCCTCCATGGGGATGAAGAAGCGGTCGCGGATGCTCATCTTCTCGTCCAGCTCGGGGCCCATAGCGAGATCTGTCCCCAGCACCAGCCAGGGGGAGGAGGCCTCCAGCTCGTTGATCGCCTCGCGCCAAGTCTTGTCGGGGAGTGGCGTGATGCCAGGCACGCTGTCCAGCACGAAGGTCAGCTGGCTCCCGCGCTCGTCGAGCTTGCCGAAGTCCGTCAAGGTCGCGAAGTAGAGATCCAGCGGGCGCGTACTGCAGTTGTTGCGGAAGGCATTGTATCGGTACGTGCGGTTCTCGGGCTGAGCATTCTCGATGAGGAGTCGCCAGAGATGGGCACGCTGCGCGCTGTCGGTATTGAGCACCAGCTCGCGGATGACACCACGGCTCTGATACTCGCTCATGTAGTCACTGGTCGCTATGGGCAGGACGATGTAGTCGGTCTTGCCCTGAGTGAAGCGCAGGGAGAAGTCGTCGGTAAAGTTGAAGATACCGTAGTTGAAGGTCACATCGATCCCCTGCTCTACATCCCATACGCGTAGGCCTGCATGGCCGTAGAGGGTGTAGGAATCTTCGGCGCTTGGCTGGGCTGCCAGATAGCTAATCTGAGCGCTCTGTGAGAGGGTGAGGGGGAGACCGAAGGTCTTGTCATGCTGGGGCTGAGGCGTCTCAGCGACGCCCGTCATAGAGGCACACAGACATACCACCGCCACGAGGAGGAGGCGGTAGGTCATACCAAGGGTCTTATATATATGGTGTAGCTGGCCTATAGCTTGCATCGAATCTGATCAGATAGGACAAAGATACTAAAAGTCTGCATGCTCTCTTGGGTCAGGCCTTCCCCACAGAGCAGGCGGGGGCCTTCTCCCATCGTAAGCGTCTCGTCTTTGCTCTGATTTCTCGGGGGAAGAGCGTATGGGAGGATATGCTCCTTGTAGGTGGGATGGTGTGAACCTATATTGGTCGGCGGGCTGACCAATATGAGTACGTGGGTAGAGCTATATAGGATGGCGAAGAAAGCTATATGGCTTTATGAAGTGGCCTCTATTAAGTTATTGCTCCACGTAGGGATAAAAGTTGCGGACGAGTGGTAGATAAGTTTGGACTATGTACGTGGCTCTAATATCTACGTACGTGGATATTTGGATTTACGTGCCTGGTCTTTAAGACTACGTACATAGATAGAGAAAAACCACTACGTGATGGCGCTTTTTCCTTCACGAGAAGGACACTTTTCCCTCCGCTGAATAAGAGGAATACTCGTGATAAGGCGAAGGGCTTGCGTATCACTTCGGAGAGGTATATCGGGGAGCTGGGCTATCCTATATGATCTCACCATGCGATCTCCCTCGCTCAGGTAGCTCCGCTGTCGCTCATTCGTCTACTGCAGGAGGTGGGGAGAGGACTATATAATAGCGGTGTTTCATAGGCGTTTATGGTGCTGATTTTTTTTTTTTCTTCTATTATAAAGTTGCTACCTTTGTGTATCACTTTACTGTTGCACTCTTGCTGTTATGAAACACGCTCGCATGCTCTGTGTCGTCCTTGCGCTCTCTTCAGGTAGCCTTCTGGCGCAGACGACCTTCCCAATACAGGGCACCTTGAAGAAGACCGCCGACCGTACCCCTGTGGACTTTGCTAATGTCCTCCTGAGAAAGCCCGCCGATAGTACTCTCGTCGTAGGGACGACGAGTGACGAACATGGGGGCTTCCGCCTCGAGGCTCCTCAAGGGACCTTCCTCCTAGAGATCCATGCACTAGGCTACAAGCCCTTCCATAAAACCCTGACGGTCACGGGTACTCTCGACCTAGGCGAACTCCTCCTCACCGAAGAGACCAAAGAGCTCTCCGCTGTCCAAGTCACAGGCCGTCGCCCCATCATGCTCCGCAAGAGTGACCGCATGGTCTTCGACGCTACACAGATCGCTCCTGCTGCCAGCTCGGCTCTGGATGTCCTTCGCCAGACCCCAGGGGTGAACGTCTCCGACGACGGCATCAGCCTCATAGGTAAGGGTGGGGTGATCGTCCTCATCAACGACAAGCGTGTCCGTCTCTCGGGGGCTGCGCTCATCGGGCTCCTACGCTCCTACCCACAGTCCGACCTTCAGGAGATCCAGATACTCACCACCCCGCCTGCTAAGTACGAAGCCGAGGGGAATGCTGGTGTGCTGAATATCATCCTCAAGAAGGCCAAGAATGATTTCTTAGGAGGAAGTATCGCTTCTCGCTTCGCACTTCGTAACGATAAGGTCCTGTATAGCCTCAATACCAACCTCAACTACAAGAAGGACAAGGTCACCGCTTCTCTCCAGCTCGGAGGAGGCTCGGCAGGCTATGATGGTGGCCTAGGGACCTACCGCACCTATCCCAAGCAGGGTACTTTCCATTCGAGTGAGACCGCCTACTCGGGGCAGGGTCCTTACTTCAACCTTCGTGCGGGGCTAGACTATGCCTTCACTCCTGAGCTCTCCATGGGGGCGAGTATATCCTACAGCCCACAGAAGGATAATTCTCGCCGAGAGAATGATAGCCGAGACTATCGTATCCTCTCCAGTAAGGCTTATGAACTCCTACGCTTGTTCCCCGGTGTCGCCGACGAGACGGACAAGAGTCGCTATACGACGGCGAATGTTCACCTTGAGAAGAGCTTCAAGTCCGCTCCCAAGCGTCGTCTCTCGTGGGATGCCGACTATGTAGGCTATCGAAGCCAAGAGGGGCGTAACTTTACTTCCCGAGGCTTGATGCCTAATGGTACTCCCATCCCAGGCTCGGACTTCTACTTCGATGCTCTGACCGATCAGCACACCGACTCCTACATCACGAGCCTAGACTATACCGAGCCGCTTGGTAAGGGGACGCTGGGCTTTGGGGCTAAGGGGACGTGGACCCGCACCACCAACCGAAGCGACTACGATGCGAAGAGCTCCATGGGTGAGCGTCACGATAAGATCACCTTCGACGAACATGTCTATGCGCTCTATGCTGACTTCAAGCATCCGCTCTCCGACAAGTGGAATCTCCGCACGGGTCTTCGTATGGAGTACACCCACACGGCAGGCGAAAACAACGGCCGTCGTCTGGAGCACCTCAAGAGCTACCTCAATGTCTTCCCCACGCTCTTCTTGGGATTCAACCCCAACGACCGCCATGCCTTCAGCCTCAATGGTACTGTCCGCCTCAATCGCCCCCACTTCGGCCAACTCTCGCCGTTCGCTAGCTATGAGAACCAGTACAGCGTCATGCGAGGGAAAGAAGATCTGCGTGCTGCCAAGCGTGCCCAGCTTGCTCTCGGCTACACCTTCCTTGGGGCGCTGAACTTCCAGCTCGACGGCGGCTATCTCTGGGATGGTATCACGCAGGTCGTGCGCCTCGATCCCGTGACGAACCAAGGGAGCTATATGCATGACAATGCCGAGAAGACCTGGACCTTCGGCCTGGAGAATAGCTTCTTCTTCAATAAGGTCAGCTTCTTCCAGACCTACATCTCCCAGCGTCTCTGGTACTCCGATATGAAGATCGGCCCTGAGTCCACCTCACTCTACGGAGGCGCAGGCTTGAGCTATCATGTCAGTCTCAACAATACCTTCTTCTTCAATCGCAGTAAGACCTTCCAAGGGACCTGTTCCTTCTACTATCGGACACCTGGCTACGATGGAGGCTTCCATATGGGACACATCATCTCCGGCGGAGCGGGCCTATCCTACACGCTCCTCCAAGGGAAACTTCGCCTTGCTCTTGATGCGTACAATCTCCTCCGCAATAATCTCCGTATGGACATCACGACACCTGACTCCCAGATGCACGCAGACAACGAGAATAATATACTCACCCTCAACCTTGGCGTGACCTACTCCTTCGGTGCTCCTATCCAAGGCAAGTCCGAGCGCAAGAGTGCCCAAGAGCTCCGCTCCCGCATGTAGTGCCCTGCCTCCCGCTCTTGGGTCAGATCCGCTAAAGCAAAGCCCCCAGCAGCCGTACTCGTGGTACCTGCTGGGGGCTTGCTGTAGTCTATCGCAGCTCCGCTGTCGCCCGCTCGCCTACTGCAGGAGGCGGGGAGAGGACGTATAATAGCGGTGTTTCACAAGCGTTTATGGTGCTGATTTTTTTTTTTTTTTCTATAAAGTTGCTACCTTTAGGGACCACTTCCATTAGCACCGCACTCCTTGAAATGAAACACATTCACTTGCTCTTAGTCGCCTTTGCGCTATCTTCTGGTAGCCTTCTCGCGCAGACGACCGTCGCTGTACAGGGCTCCCTAAAGAAGACGACCGACCGCATGCCCGTGGACTTTGCTAACGTCCTCCTGCGCCATTCCGCTGATAGTAGCCTCGTCGTGGGGACGACCAGCGATGAGCACGGGGCTTTCCGCTTGGAGGCTCCCGAGGGGACCTTCCTCCTCGAGGTGCGTGCGCTGGGCTACCGACCCTATCATCAGACGCTCACCATCGCTGGTGCTCTTGACCTCGGCGAACTCCTCCTCAGCGAGGAGACGAAGCAGCTCTCCGCTGTCCAAGTCACAGGGCGCCGCCCGATCATGCTGCGTAAGGCTGACCGCCTGGTCTTCGATGCGACCCAGATAGCGCCTGCCGCCGCCTCGGCACTGGATGTCCTACGGCAGACACCTGGGGTGAATGTCACGAATAGTGGCATTAGTCTCATCGGTAAGGGGGGAGTCATCGTCCTCGTCAACGATAAGCGTGTGCGCCTCTCTGGTACCGCTCTCCTTAGTCTCCTGCGCTCCTATCCACAGTCCGACCTTCAGGAGATTCAGATCTTGACCACACCACCTGCTAAGTACGAAGCCGAAGGAGATGCGGGCGTCTTGAACCTCGTCTTGAAGAAAGCAAAGAATGACTTCTTCGGAGGAAGTGTCACGCCATCCTTTGGGATCAAAAGGTCGCGACCTCGCTATGATCTCAGTACGAGCTTCAACTATAATCAGGGCAAGGTCACAGCCTCCCTTGATCTCGGTGCCGGTACGGGGCTGTTTGATGGTGATCTGCGTACCTATCGCACCTATCCTCAGCAGAAGACCTACTATGTCAGTGATACCTACTACACGGGGCGGGATAAGTACTTCAACGTACGTGGAGCGCTGGACTACGCCTTCACTCCAGAGCTCACACTCGGCTTCAGCGCCTCCTATACGCCACAGCAGGATAGTGCGCATCGTGAGAATGACTCTCGTGACTATAGCATCGCTCCCGATGGCTCGTACCAGCTCCTTCGCTCCCTCCCAGGGCTTGCGGTGAACACCGATCATGGGAGGTACATCTCGGCGAATGCCCACATGGAGAAGACCTTCAAGGGGGTGCCCAAGCGTCGCCTATCGTGGGATGTGGACTATGTCGGCTACCGCAATCGGGAGGATCGTAGCTTTACCTCCTCGGGCCTGACCCCTCAGGGTGCTCCTATCGCAGGCTCGGACTTCCGCTTCAATGCGCTGACCGATCAGCATATCGACTCCTATATCGCCAGCCTGGACTATGTCGAGCCCCTCGGTAAGGGGAGGCTGAGCTTCGGAGCAAAGGGAGCTTGGACGCGCACCAGCAATAGTAGTGACTATGATGCAGCGAGCACGATGGGTGAGCACCATGATAAGATCCGCTTCGATGAGCAGGTCTATGCGCTCTATGCGGACTTCAAGCATCCCCTCTCTGAGACCTGGAGTCTTCGCACGGGGCTTCGTATGGAGTACACCCATACGGCAGGGGAGAATAACGGCCGTCGTCTGGAGAACTTGAGGAGCTATCTCAACCTCTTCCCCACGCTCTTCTTAGGCTACAATCCCAATGATCGCCATGCCTTCAGCCTCAGCAGTACCATCCGTCTCAACCGTCCGCATTTCAGTCAGCTCTCTCCCTTCGCTAACTACGAGAATCAGTACACCATCATGCGAGGGAAGGAAGACCTACGTGCTGCGAAGCGCGCACGGCTTGCCCTCGGATATACCTTCCTCGGTGCGCTGAACTTCGAGCTCAATGGGGGCTACCTATGGGACGGGATTACGCAGGTGATACGCCTGGATCCTGCGACGAACCGCGCGAGCTACACGCATGAGAATGCCGAGAAGACCTGGATCATTGGACTGGAGAATAGCTACTTCTTCAATAAAGTCAGCTTCTTCCAGACCTACATCTCCCAGCGCCTTTGGTATAATGAGACGAAGCTTGATACCAATGTGTCCTCTCCCTATGGAGGCTCTGGTCTAAACTATAGCTTCAGCATGAATAATACCTTCTTCTTCAACCGCAGTAAGACGCTCCAAGGTACCTGCTCCATCTACTACGCGAGCCCACGCTACGATGACGGAGGTATGAGATACTCGCATAAATTCACGGCTAATGCAGGCCTATCCTATACGCTCCTCGATGGGAAGCTCCGTATCGCTGCCGATGCCTACAGCCTCATCTGGACCGAGCTCTACATCAATATCAATACCCCAGACTACCAGCTGCGCGTCAAGAACGAGTCGAATAGCCCCTACTGCACGCTGGGCTTGACCTATTCCTTCGGTGCCTCCATCGAGGGTAAGGATGAGCGCAAGAGCGCCCAGGATCTTCGCTCGCGTATGTAGCGCCCTGCCGCTCCCGCTCTTGGGTCACTCCCGCTAAAGCAAAGCCCCCAGCAGCCGTCCACGTGGCACCTGCTAGGGGCTTGCTGTATGCCTCGATTGCAAGCAGGCCGCTACTTCCTTCGCCCAAAGCTTGCACCTTCGCTCTGCCTTCTCCTTTGCTCAAAGTACCTGCTTCATCGGTTGCAAGGCCTGAACGTATACCCCTCCTCATCAGGACGTATACGTCTTGGGCATGAAACGTATACGTTTTGCCCGCGCAAGGTATACGTCCTCTCTCCACAGCCTCCACCCGCCCCGCACGAACGCCCCACTGCACCGTCCTCAGCCCCCACAGAACTATCTACTATTCTTGGTAATTTAGATGCCTCGTAAGGGGCTTCTTCGCAGTGGAAGACAGCTGCAAGGAACTTATCGTAATTGGTTGATTTTTTACTCAGCGATATGGATGCAAGGCAGTGTATGATCATAGACTTGGACTTGGAGAAGCAGGGGGACAAAGAAATGTTTATCTCCGAGCGGCTCGAATCCATTAAAATGAATGAGCATGGAGGCTGGACAGTGCGCTTCAAGTACTCTTCCAGTTTCTACCAATATAACAAAGCTCGCCTACTTTTTATACATGATCCTGAGGTTGTTAATCTCGAGGGTAGGGGACTCTATGTTCGAAATAAGCGTGTCTCCAACATTGCAGAGCTGCTACGTTTCACTAGCCCCCAACGTAATTTTTATCGAGTGACCCATACGAATGGCTATGTAGAGTGCCTTGATGGTCGGGAGGTCTATATTACCCGCACGCCGATAGACCTGACGGGGGGCTCTACGTGGGACTATCTGAAGAAGCTCGCAGCTGAGACGGGACTATGCGCCAGCGACGGGACAAATATCTTAGCGAAGTCCTACCGTCTGGTGGATGTGAAGCGAGATAACGTGCCCCTTGCTCAGTACCTTGGTGATAAGAGGAAGCTGGCTACGCGCTCTATGCCACGGCAGGTCTACTATCCCTTTGGTTGCAATGCCAGCCAAAAGGCAGCGGTGGAGGCAGCTCTGTGCCATCAGGTGAGTATCGTGCAGGGGCCTCCAGGTACGGGGAAGACGCAGACGATCCTCAATATCATCGCGAACTTACTCCTCGCAGACAAGACTATATTGGTGGTCTCAAATAATAATTCTGCCGTAGAGAATATCGCCGAGAAGCTCCAGCGTGAAGGCTTAGGCTTCCTCGTGGCACAGCTGGGGAACTCTGAGAATAAGGAGGCCTTCATCCAACAACAGCAACCCTATTACCCCGATATGGAGGGATGGGCGCTCGAGGATGCTTCGGCGGTCAAGAAGGTGGCCAAGGAGGCTCTGCGGAAGGTGTCTCAGGGCTTTGAAGACCAGACGAAGCAGGCGCAGCTACGGGCCGAGCTCAATGCCTTGCAGACGGAGCGTCAGTATAATGATCTCCTTAATGAGGCTATCGGGCAAGATGTCAGCTGGCTGAAGGATAAGTCTCCTGCTGGGCTGATGGCCTTACTTACGCGCTTTCAGCAGATCGCAGAGCGGTCGGAGCGGCCCAGCTTTTGGTTTCGCCTCAAGAGTGCATTCACTTTAGGACCGCAGGCCTTCTCGTTCCTCAAGAGAGAGTTTGCGGAGGTCATCGCTTGCCTGGAAGATGCTTACTACTATGCTTATCAATCCAAGCTGGAAAAGGAACTGGTCGCTGTCACGGAGCATCTTCAGTCTATCAATCTAAAACAGGGGATTCAGGAGCTTACAAACTCTTCGAGTCAGCTCTTAAAGAGTGAGATAGCGAAGCGATATAGTAGTGGAGGAGCTCGAATCCTATTCACCTCAAAGAATATCAAGCGGGGGACTGAGGCCTTCCTCAAAGAATATCCCATCGTGCTAAGTAGCACATATAAGTCGAATGATAATATCAACTCGGACTATGTCTTTGACTATGTCATCATGGACGAGGCTTCGCAGATCGATATTAAGACGGGAGCATTGACCCTATCGTGTGCTATGAATGCTGTGATCGTAGGGGATGACAAGCAGCTACCTAATGTAGTAAGCCGAGAGGAGGCCCTTGCTCTCACAGCTATACGAGAGACCTATCAGGTCGATGACCGATATGATGCTGTGACGCATAGCTTCCTGAAGTCCTGCTTAGAGATCTTCAAGGATGCCCCCGTGACGCTGCTACGTGAGCACTATCGTTGCCACCCCAAGATCATTGAGTTCTGCAATCAGCGCTTCTATGATGGGGAGCTGATCTCCATGACGACGGATAAGGGTGAGGAGAAGGTGCTTCAAGTCCTACGCACCGTGAAGGGGAATCATGCCCGAGGGCGCTTCAACCAGCGTGAGATAGACGTCATCACGCAAGAGGTGCTCCCAGAGTTTCATGATCAGGGCAGCATCGGTATCATTACTCCCTATAAAGATCAGGCGCAGGCTATCAACCAGATGCTGGGCATGGATATCGCAAGTACGGTGCACAAGTATCAGGGGCGAGAGTGCGACACGATCATCATGAGCATGGTGGACAATAGTCCGACAGAGTTCTCTGACGATCCAAACCTTCTCAACGTAGCTATCTCTCGTGCCAAGACTCACCTCTGTATCGTGGCGACAGGGAATGATCTGCCTGAGGGGAGCATCCTATCTCAGCTCATCAGCTACATTCAGTACAACAACTTCGAGGTGAAGGAGAGTAAGTTGCGCTCAGTCTTTGACCTGCTATACACGCAGTACACTACGGAGCGCTTGGCTTATCAGTCCAAGCATCAGGTCTCTGGCCAACTATCTGAGACGCTCTTCTATGATACGCTACTCAAGGCTCTCAATGGGGTGGGGCGTAGCGAGCTTTCCGTGCTCTGTCACTATCCCCTTGAGAGACTCATCGCTGATGTGTCGCTACTGGATGCTGAGGAGCGAGCTTTTGTCAAGAGTCCTCTCTCGCACGTGGACTTCCTCATCTATAATTCGCTGACGAAGCATCCGCTACTCGTCATTGAGGTCGATGGCTGGAGCTTCCATAAGGGAAGTACTACGCAGCAGGCCCGAGATGCACTTAAAGACCGCCTTCTCTCCAAGTATGATCTCCCTCCCTATCGTATCTCTACGACAGATATGGTGACGGTCGATATGCTGAGAGAGCGATTGGCTACTTTATTGTAGGCCTGTAGTAAGGCACTGTAGTTATTAGAAAAAAGCCTACCTTCGTGGTGCTTCCCAGGATGGGAAGTGTCTTTCTAAGAAGTGTCCAGAGAACGGCTACGAGCCGTCCGCAACCTATCCGCATACGGGGCAAGGTGCGAGAGGCAGACTCCCTGCCTGACGCGAGAGGACGTATCGTCTCATCTAAAAATAAAAGGTATGACTACCCAAGCTACATCTACTTCGACAGAGGAGCTCGCATCCAGCTCCCGCACTATCTATTCGACTGAGCACCCCGAGGGGCAGCTGCGTCGGATGGATGGCACCCTGCTGCGTCTCTATCCCGCTACATCTCTCCCCGCACCGCTGACGCCCGAGGCACGCACCGAGGCTACTGAGCTCTTTCGCCAAAGCCTCTCCCTCTTGTGGCGGTATCGTGAGCGCATCCTTTCGGATAGCCGAATGTTCCTCACTCCCATAGCCGAGCCGAATGGCTTGGCATATCTGGGCGCCTTCCCCGCGGCGACACTGGGTGCGTACATCGAGCTCTGGACGCTGTGTGATGCTGCGCTCCTCACGGACGAGCGTGGGATCCAGCACTTTGTGACACGTGTGGCTGGTAGCCCGCTCTCTGGGAGCAATCGCTGCACGCTGGTAAGCGAGGAGGGCGAAGTCAGCACGTGCAGTGTGCGGGACTTTAGTTCGCTGTGGCGTCCCTTCCGTGGCTTGATTCGCCGCTACCGAAAGCCCCAAGCTACCGCCGAGCACTACACCCTCACCGAAGTCCTTACCCTCCTCAGCTAAGAAGGGTAGGGCAGTCCTATCCATATTGAGCGGAGGGAAAAGTGTCCTTCTCGTGAAGGGAAAAGCACCTTCCCGTAGTGGTATTCTTCTATCTATGCACGTAGTTTTAAAGACCAGGCACGTAAATCCCAATATCCACGTACGTAGATATTAGAGCCACGTATGTAGCCCAAACTTATCTGCTACTCGTCCACAACTTTTATCCCTACGCGGAGCAACAACCCTAATATAGGTCAGTGGGGCGACCAGTATTGGTCGATACACGAACCACTATAGGTTCATAGTAGTGACCAATAGTGGTTGACTCGTGAACCACTATTGGTTTGCACTACGAACAAGTAGTGGTATGCATCCCTCCCCTCGCAAGTATAGTCAGCAAGCCCCCTGATGCATGCAAATAGCCGTGCGTCAGGGGGCTCTTTCTTTGCACCTTTCTTGTGTGCATATGTTTTACTAAGTTTGTGGTAGACAACTGAATCTGAAGACATCAAGTCTACACCACAAACGTCTTACCATAACTCACGGTACCATTATGAAGAAGCGAGCCCTTCATAGTCTATGTCGCCTGTCTCTGTGTGAGCACTCTCGCCTCATACGGAGCTCAGCAGGCGCTCTGCCTTGCCCCACAAACAGCCCTCGACACAACCGATCGTCTGCAAAAGAAAATTGAACACCATGAAGGCTCTAACTAAATGCTTCCTACTCCTCGTAGTACTCCTCTGTAGTGAACAAATTCTCTTAGCCCAAGCTATCAAAGGCACCGTAGTAGATGCCGAGGGGAAACCTATCGAGTTAGCCCACGTTATTGCTCGTAAGCGTGCGGACAGTACCTTCGTAGCAGGCTGTCTGACAGATGCCCAGGGGCGATTTGCTTTTGATGCGCTGTCTGCGTCTGAGCATATACTCACCGCCAAGTGTATTGGCTACAAGGCTCGCACAATAGCAGCTCAGCCGGTCTGTAATATCATATTGGAGGGTGACGCCACCGAACTGTCAGAGGTCGTCGTGCTTAGCTCCTATGTCAAGCGTTCTCCCTCGGGAGATCTCTCTGTGCGCATCCAAGGTAATCCCATTGCTAAAGGGAAGAGCCTTATGGAGACTCTGCGCTATATACAGGGAGTCGAGGTGCTTAGCGGAAATATCTTGGTCAATGGTAAAGACCATACCATCATCTATCTTGGAGATCGCAAGATTACGGCCGAGCAATTACGCTCCATCCCTACCAATATGGTGAAGCATATCGAGGTGATACCCAATGCTGGAGCTTCCTTTGGGCAAGAAGCCCAGGGAGGTATCGTGCGTGTAACTCTTCGACAGAAGGAGGGACTTCTTGGGGCTATTGGCTTGACGGCACAGGCAGACGAAGAGGGTTTTGTAGATGCCATCCTCACTCCTACGCTACAATATCAGTTTGGTAAGCTATCTGTATATAACAACCTTAAACTGGGTTCAGGGAATTATCGCACAAGGTACAAGCGTCAAGATAACTACGGCACTCATCATGTAGATCGAAAGTTTCATTCGGATAAGGAGTCCTTGGCTCTTCTAGAGAATTTGGGGCTACAGTATCAGCTTACTCCGACGCAATCCCTGCATGTTTATGGAGGGCTATATCTGATTAAGGACCGCATCAATCAAACCAACCACAACGGGCAGCTGCTGAGTCTGAGACAAAAGACCAATAGCTCTTTCGTCGAAGGTAATGCGGGCTTGCTCTATCGAGCTAATCTGAATGTCGGGAAAAACTCTTCCTTCTCCACCAAGGTCGAGTATCTCAATCAGAGCAATAGCGATCATATAGACTATGAGCTCAATACTCATGACGAGAATGAATTGAGGCAGAGGCTCTCCTACCTCTATGTGGAGCCTCGTTTAGAACTGAAGTCGAGCAAGGGAAGTAGTGTCAACTTGGGGATTCGCTTTAGCCGTCTGAGAGACAGAAACGAAATGTCGGGTATCGCCAGCACAATACTCACTCAAGTAAAGCAACAAGACTTCCAGATCTCTGGAGGGGACTTTGCCCCGTGGGTAGAGTACAGTCGCATGATTGGTCAGCGAGCATTCGTGCAGGTAGGGCTGACCTATCAGCTAACAGATATGAAGTATAGCGATTATCTCAATCGGCTTGCGTCTATGAACAACCGTTATTCGGGTCTGTATCCCAATGTCCAGTTGCAGTACATGCTCAACCCGCAGAAGCAGTCGGGTATATCTATAGCTTATCGCCGAGACTATTCGCTGCCTAATTATGGCTACTATAGCCCTGTGGCTGTCTATCAAAACGAGAAGCTGTATAGCATAGGTAACCAAAACCTAAAGGAAGAAACCTTTCATTCTGTAGAGGCGAATTACTACATCAATCCCAATTGGACACTGACTTATAGGCTGAAAAGCGGTGCGAACATCATACATCTGCTTGCTCATCAAGCCCCCATGCAGCCAGATGTGGTGTACACGAGACCCGAGAATAGTGGCACGAGTCTACAGCACTATACTTCGCTCTCCTATACAGCCAGCGTGTCGGACTTTTGGCAGACAAATAATAGGGTCTTTGTGAGACACAACACAGAGAAGAGCCCAGGTAAGACCGTCTCCAGCGCTTGGCTGGGGTGGAGTGCCACCCAGCAGTTTAGATTGAGTAATACAATGGGACTAACGCTATCGGCTACTGGACAGACAGCAGAGAAGCATCTAAGCCATGAAGTAGGGCTACGCTATGATATAGATGCAGGTGTCTATATGAGCTTGCTGAATGATCGGCTACAGATCAATCTTGGGACGCTCAACCTTATTCATAATAGAGCGGTCATGCGCATCAAAACAGATTTTGCAGAGCTCGAGCGTATGGATTTATCTCCTCGTAGACGCCTCAAATTAAGCGTGACATGGCACTTCTCCAGCGGAGATAAGATCAAGCGCAGTAGCTTGCGTACCGTTAATTCGCCCACCAGAGAGACTCCTACACTGTAAGGCTGGATACTATCCCTCCCCTCGCAAGTATAGTCAGCAAGCCCCCTGATGCATGCAAATAGCCATGCATCAGGGGGCTCTTTCTTTGCGCCTTTCTTGTATGTATGTATTTCACTAAGTTTGTGGTAGACAACTGAATCTGAAGACATCGAGTCAACGCCACAAACGTCTTACCATAACTCACGATACCATTATGAAGAAGCGAAGCCTTCATAGTCTATTCGCCTGTCTCTGCGTGAGCGCCCTCGCCTCATGCGGTAGCCAGCGGGCCCTCCACTTTGCCCAACGCACCACTCTTGACACAAGCGCCAACACGATCAAGGTCGCTGATCAGCCCGTCTTCAAGGTCGCTACCTCGGTACTGAACCTCAAGGAGAAGCAACTTGCGCTGAACAAGGAAGCGCTGCCGAAGGAGCGGGCAGCGTATATCGCCTCCATTCTCAAGGAATGCCATTCGACCCAAGACACTATCATCGCCGCTTCGCCGAGCTTCACCCTCGTAAAGAGCATGGGCACTCATAGTAAGCGTGATGTCGGTTACATGTATAGCTATCAGCTCGACTTCGAGTCAGGGCGCTGGGTCTGCATAGGTCTTGATACCGCAACGGAGAGTGCGCCGACGATGGATGGAGTGTGTGGATTTCTACGGAGGGTCTATGTGATCAAGCGGAGGAATCGCGTGATCGTCAAGGATTCTTTCGGAGATATCGCCATCGTCTATGTCCTACAAGGACGAGATCGCAAAGCTCCTTTCATCGACACCTCGGCTTGGCGACCAGCCGACATCTCCGCTATGATTTCGACAGTGTACTATATTGAGAAGGAGTTCGATCCCAAGAGCCATGCCGTAGCGACTGGGAGGTATGTAAAGTAAATCCACTAAGCCATGAAGAAGCTATTCACCATCGTCCTCTGCTGCCTCTGCGCCCAGATCACGCTGCTCTCGCAGATCATATACTCGGGGCGGGCCATCTCGTCCGAAGACAAGACGCCGATCCCCCTGGCCAACATCGTCCTCTTAGCGCAAGACTCCTCCTTCCTCGCTGGTGGGGTCACTGACGAGCTCGGGCGCTATTCGATCACGACGGAGCAAGGGAAAGTCCCGCACTGGATACGAGCGACCTGCATCGGCTATGAGGATCTACTGCGATCGATTAGCCGTTACCCTCGGGAAGGTGCGGAGATCATCTTAGAGGTACAGACTAACCAGCTGCAGGATGTGACGGTTCGGGCGAAGCGCAAAGCCTTCAAGCTGAAGGATGGTACGTTCGTCGCCAACGTCGCAGCGGTGCCTTCACTCAGGAATAGCGGCTCGATCGACAACCTACTGAACCGCATCCCCTTCGTGCAAGGATCGGACGGATCCTTCTCTGTGCTGGGGACGGGTGGCGAAGCGACCCTCTACCTGGATGGCCAGCGGGTGCAGGATGCGAGCATCCTCCAGCACCTCCGCTCCCAAGATATCGCAAGTGTCGAGGTCATCAATACCCCTGGCGCCCAGTATAAGGCCTCCACGAATTCGGTGATCAAGATCCACACGATCAAGAAGCAGAATATGACCAGCCTCTCTGCTTCGCAATATGCTCTCCTGCAGAATCGCCTCAGCACCTATACCGGTGTCAACGTCGCTCACAGCAATGCTCGGGCTTATTGGAGCTTCAATGCGGGCTATAGCCACACCGCGATGGCGAGTGGGAATAGCGATTACTACGGTATGCTGAATGGGAGTGGAGACTTATTGGAGACCTTCAGCTCGTCAGATATGACCTATCGAGGTGACTTCTTCATGGGTGGCTTGGGGCTGAACATATCCCCAGCTAAGGAGACGAATATCGGCTTTGTCTCCAACCTCAAGGTGGGTGCTGCGAAGTTCGATTACGCTTCTGAGGGGCTGATCCACAAGGAGAGCGGGATCGTACGCCTGAATACTCCCTATACTTCGCAAATAGATTCACGTCCCTACAAATCCACGTCGAGCCTCTATTACAATGGGAAGATAGGTGCCACGAGTGTGAACGTCACCGATGAGATCCTCTTGGGGAGTGACAGCAATACCTCCATATACGACGAGGCGGGCACTTCGGCACACGCGCAGACCAAGGGGGCTCAGCGCTATGGCATGAACTCCCTGATGCTGTCCTTCCAGACACCTGTCAAGGGGGTGAAGCTGGGCTACGGCGCTGAGCTGGCCTTGAGCTTCAATACGAATGAGCTGCAGCAGACAGAGCAAGGCATCGTGACTGACGTCGTTAGCTCCACGGTGAAGAATGGCCAAACGCTACTGGGCACCTTCGTTGATGTGAGGGCTCAGTGGCTGGGGCTGTCGTGGTATGCAGGCTTGCGATATGAGTATGAAGCCTCTTCCTATACGCAGAATGGTATGCGTGTCACCCATCAGAAGCCTTCCCCTCACTTCCTAAGCCCCAGCTTCTCGCTGTCTTATTCGGGCGAAGATCTCCAAGCTACGCTGTCTTATCGTAAGAGCCTCAACCGCCCAGCGTACTCGTCCTTGAATAACTTCACACTCCTCGAGAATCAGTACGTCTACCAGCAGGGTAGTCCCTTCTTACTCAACGAGACGAAGGATATCGTACAGCTCCTCGCCACCTACAAGACGCTCTCCTTCAGTGCCAGCTACAATTATATCCAGAATACTGCGACGGCAGTATTAGCCCGACACGAGACTAAGGCCGACGTGCTGCTCAAGCGTAGGATAAATATCCCCAGCTATTCGACGCTCTCGCTGGGGCTGAATTGGAGTGATTCATTCGGTCCGTACTCTCCATCAATCGAGGTGGAATTCCAAAAGCAGCTCCTCAAGTACAGTGGCTTGACCTTCGATCGCCCGATGCTGGAGCTCTCGACAAGCCATTATGTAGAGCTGGGGAAGGGCTGGAGTGTGAACGCTGACGCCAGCTACTCAAGTAGAAGTCATAGCCTCTTCAGTGAGTACTCTGCTAAGTGGAGCTACAGCCTGATGCTATCCAAGGAGATAGGGAACTTCACCTTTGACCTCAGCCTGCAGAACCTCTTCCTTGACAACAAGCAGTACAGGACGCGCAGGATGGCAGGCATCTTTGCGCAGGAGATCGAAGCGCGGGACTTCTCGGGCGCCGGCTTGAACGTCTCCTACCGCATCCATTCCGTCAAGGCAGCCTACCGCAATAAGAAGGCCAGCAGCGAAGGCCAGCGCTTTTAGCCCACCTCCCATCAACACCTCGATGAAGCCCTTACCCTCCTCAGCGAAGAAGGGTAGGGGCTTACCTGCATTCCCTTAGGTATAAAAAAAGGGTGCAAATCGCTTGTGATTTGCACCCTTTCTTTTTCAGCGGAGAGAGAGGCTCTTTCTCTTGAACTATCATAGATGCTTGTTTGATGTCAAATCGCTGTTTATCAGTATGTATATGGGTGTATGCCTTAAAGTGTAGTATCATAGGATCTCCCTTGCTATATCCTTATTTGGGTGTATCTTTGGGTGTGTAAACTATACACCTGAGAGTTATGAATATCAAGCGCAATATCATCTTTGCTCTGGAGAGCCGTAAGAAGGACGGTATCCTGATCGTTGAGAACGTCCCTATCCGTATGCGAGTGAATTTTGCTTCCCAGCGAATAGAGTTCACTACGGGCTATCGTATCGATGCTGCTAAATGGGATGCAGACAAGCAACGAGTAAAGAACGGATGCACGAACAAGCTTAAGCAATCAGCTTCAGAGATCAACGCTGCGCTCTTGGGGTACTACACCGAGCTGCAAGAGGTCTTCAAGCGCTTTGAAGTGGCCGAGGTCATGCCAAGTCCAGCGGATGTTAAGAGCGCCTTCAATGCCCGCCATCGCCCTGACGATGTACAAGAGGAGCAGACTTCCGAAAAGCTTGATGCTTCGGCAGAGTTCTACAAGGCCTTTGATGAGTTCGTACGTGTCTGTGGTCGACAGAATGACTGGACGCACGCCACCTATGAGAAGTTCGCTGCGGTGAAGAATCACCTTAGAGCCTTCCGGGCAGGCCTTAGCTTCTCCTTCTTCAACGAGGTTGGTCTGACGGAGTATGTCCGTTACCTGCGGGAAGTCCGTGAGATGCGCAATAGCACGATCGGGAAGCAGCTCAGCTTCTTGAAATGGTTTCTACGTTGGAGCTTCAGCCAAGGAATGCATAGGAACAATGCTTACGATACCTTCAGACCTAAGCTCAAGGATACGCAGAAGAAGATTATCTTCTTGACTTGGGAGGAGTTGACAAGGCTTCGTGAATTTGAGATCCCTCCAGCTAAGCAGTCACTTGATCGTGTGCGGGATGTCTTCCTCTTCCAGTGCTTCACTGGACTGCGATACTCGGATGTCTACAATCTCAGAAGAAGCGATATCAAGGAAGATCATATCGAAGTCACCACAATCAAGACTTCTGACAGCCTGGTCATCGAGCTCAATAAGCACAGCAAAGCTATCTTGGAGAAGTACCAGGATGTGGTATTTGAGCATGATAAGGCACTGCCCGTAATCACCAACCAGAAGATGAATGAGTACCTCAAGGAGCTTGCCGAACTTGCTGGGATCAACGAACCTATCCGCCAGACCTACTACAAAGGGAACGAGCGCATCGATGAGGTGACGCCTAAATATGCTCTGCTTGGTACGTATGCTGGTCGTCGCACCTTTATCTGTAACGCCCTTGCCCTCGGCATCCCACCTCAAGTCGTGATGAAGTGGACGGGGCACAGTGACTACAAGGCGATGAAGCCCTACATCGATATTGCGGACGATATCAAGGCGAATGCCATGAGTAAGTTCAATCAATTATGAGCTGGATCAGACTGCATCCAAGCATAGCTCTCGGTGTTTGCACCCCGAACGAGTAGTGGTTTGCATCCCTCCCTCCGCAAGCCCATATTCTATGGCGCCTCTGCTCCCCCGCCGCACTCCCCGCCGAAAGGGCTAACTTTGACAGCGAACTCCCCATCATCCCCAAAGGAAATAGCTTATTCAGACGACAATGATAGCCTACAAAATAGATAATATTATGAAGCGATATTATACTGGGCAGATTACACGTGAACAGGAAGAGGAAGAACTAAGAAATTACGTAAATGTGCAGAACTTCAATATCGCTATTTGTTCTTTAGAAAAGATCGCCTCTCTAGATATAACTAGGAGTGTCATATTAGTTGGCTTTATTCTCGACCTATATAATAGTGCGAATGAGAAGCCAATGCGAGATCTATTGGTACTAAATTTCCATGATTCTCACGAAGACATAGTTCGCTTATTTCAGTTAAGATGGAATAATAATATTGAGAATATCAGGATCTTGATGCAGGCGACAAGATCTATTCCTGATTATTTATCTCCAGTTGATATTAGGCATTCATACCTTCAAAATATTATCTATGCTATCGGGGCTCAACCACAACCCGAGAGTCTGTGTGCATTGGAACTTTTGCTCTCCGAAACAAAAGACGAAGAGATAAAGAAGATGATATCCAGCCAAATAGAGAAACGTCGCTCTATAGTCGGAGGGAAGTATGAATTTGAGAAGATCGCCAAATGATTTGATTACCCTACACATCTACCGAAAGGAATGGCGGCTAAAGGCGCAGGTGCGCCCGCATAGCGAGGCAACCGCCTCCGCCGCTTGCGCCACCGTTCCCTACTACTGGGCGATAAATCGACCTATATTGGTCAGCGGGCTGACCTATATTGGTCCGACGACGAAGCTATATAGGTCGCTATGACGACCTATATAGGTCAGCCCGCCGACCAATATAGGTTCATACCACCCCCATCCGCAAGCCCGCATCCTCCCCTCCGATAGCTCCCCCGCCGTACTACCGTCGAAAGGGCTAACTTTGATAGCGAACTCCTCCATCATCCCCCCAAAGGAAATAGCTTATTCAGACGACAATGATAGCCTACAAAGAGATTGCCCAAATCAAGAATGTGAAGGGCCTTAACCCTGTCACGGGAGACTATTCCTATGAGGAGAATGGGCGTGGCTACCTCTATATTGATGGCGTCTTGCTTGAGAAAGAGGAAGCCGCAAGTAAGATCGTTTCTGTAGGCGAATACACCTATGTACGATACAATCGCTATGGGGCATTAGAGGTCTATTCGGGACATACCTTGCTTAAGGTATTTGAGAGGGATATTCGCCTTCTTGATGGAGATGTAGGAGCCTACGTTGGGTATCGTATTTACACTCCCAAAACTTTGGATGCGAGTGAGAATATCCTTTCGATCTCAGACGGGCAACCTCTCTTGCTACACAACGTCCCTTATTGGCTGTATAAAGTGGGTGAGGAGATCATCGGTTATAAGATCCTCGAGTGTAAGCTTAGCCGTTTGAACTACTCTGGCGAGGTGCTTTGGACCTTTGACTTACCCCTGCGTCCTCGTAGCGGTGAACCTGATAATCTTGATAAAGTGCTGGGTATAGCACAAGGTCTGCTCTGGATCTGCACCCGTTGGTACCGACTTATAGCTCTGGATCTGGAGACGGGTAAGCCCGTGCATCAGTTCTCTGGAGGCTGGTTTGATGAAGATCATTCCAACTACATCGTTTTAGATAGCTTGGGGTGGTGCTTCTTCCGTGAAGCTGAAAAAACCATCGTATTAATCAGCAATTTTGGGGTGCAGATCCTTGATGCTACTACAGCCAAGATCATCGAGGGCTATTCTTTTTCGGAGGTTGATCCGCAAGGGATCGGGGCTTTCGAGTATTTCGATGCCGCACGCCTATACGGAGATTGCCTTACGTTCATCGCACAGCGACACAGGGAGGCGCATGGCTATCGTTGTGCTGGGATCTTCGACTTGAAGGCTCGCCAGTTCAGCTGGATAGGAGATATCATTTCATTGGAAGAGAAGATGTCTACGGGTAATCACCTGATTGCACAGTTCCCATTACAGATGGAAGGGAATAGGCTCTACATAAAGGATGCTGAGAACACCCTGCATATCTACCAAAAGGAATGGCGGCTAAAGGCGCAGGTGCGCCCGCAGGGTGAAGCGACCGCCTCCGCCGCTTGCGCCACCGCTCCCACCGTGGGGAGGTAGTAGCGAAGATTATGCTGTCGTGAAAAACATATAGTTTTGCGACAGATGTCTCCTTGTGTATGCATGGAGGATATTGATGACCAGGTTATTAAGAGCGTGTCAATGTACGGAAGGGGTACCATAGTCTTTCCTGTGAACTTTATCTCCCCCGGGGAAGGCGCAAGTATCTTGAAAGTCTTGCAGCGTTTGCTCACCGAGGCACGCTTACTCGTTTTGCTCGAGGAATCTATTCTTACTCAAGAGAGGATAAGGTCTTGGGTCTTGGGGGATCCCAAGAGAAAAGCTATAGGAGTATGATCAAGTTTTCTCAGAAGACCGATATGGCAAGTGGCTTCCCTACTACGAGAAGCTAAAGGCCGAGGTACTCCCATCCATCGAGCCCAAGTATAATATATAAGCATATAAGCAATGGAAAGAGCAGAGAGACAAAGACTCACCCTAGAGCGTATCGACCCCGTCCTGAAGGCGAAGGGCTATAAGACGAGAAAAGCTGATGGCATGTGGTACTATCTGCCTCAAGATGGGATAACCGTCACTTGGTCACTAGGCTTTCAGAAGAAGTACAGCTTCATAAATTTTCGTGCTGCAAGAATAACTCATGATGAAGTAGAGCTCCTATTGCAGCGGGTCGCAGATGAGGACTACCCCTTTCCATGGGATATACATCGAGGGACAATACTGACGACTACGGTAAGGCACCATAGCTTCATCCCGAAGTATCATTTGGTGGCGATTGATACGGAAGAGGAAGTGGAAGAGTTCTGCGACTGGTACCTCGGCTATATCAATGGCGAAGGTGCAGACTTCGTACAGCACTACTCCTACCTGCCGAATGTCCTCAAGCGCATGGATGAATTGGTCGAAGCTGGGTTAACTTGGCAGTATCCTGATAAGGGAATACTCTCAGGGACTTTGGATGCAAGGTTTCGAGGGCTAATCATCTCAAAACTGTGCAATGACCCAAACTTTGAGAGGAAGATCGCTTGGTGTGACGAGTGCTTTTACGATGGGACAAATGATAACTGGCTTCCCTACTACGAGAAGCTAAAGGCCGAGGTGCTCCCAACCATTGAGCCCAAGTATAATCTATAAGAAGATATGAGCAGGTACGAAGATAATCTTGCGGGATTTTATAAGTTCTTTGCCCAGGCGCTTGTCCGGCATGGCTATACAACGAAGAAGAGAGATGGCGAGACATTCGCCTTCCTTAAGCCGTTTGAGTATGGGCATTTCATCTTTTCCTTTAGTGTCCACGAGGATACTGGTCTTATCAGAGTAAGCCCCCCTCAGGCATCGTTTGATGCCGTGGAGAAGATCCTGCAGGAGATTGATTACCCTGACAAGCTACAGTTCAGTATCTCTTCGGGTACATTTATGGGCGAGCTATCCGAAGCCATGGCTAAGCTCCAAAAGCGAATGGAGGCCTCTCCGACGGTAGAGTCAGCGGCTTTACTTGGGCTTGAAACCTTTCGGTATATCGAGCAAGAGTTAGAGAGCTTCGAGGAGGAATACTCGACCCCCAGCAACATTATTGAAGAACTGGAGTATCGAGATTTCTGGGCAATGGCTTTCAATGGTTCTCCACCAGAAGCTATATTCAGAGGTCTGATCTTCTACCAGCTGACGAGTCCTGAACTTCTTCCAGACAAGTTGCACCAGAGCGACCGAGTCTTTGAAAGCAGAGAGCTCGTCGCAGATGATGCGTGGCGTATCAGCTATCAAGTGTTAAAGGAGAAATTGCCACGGTGGAAAGCTTATAGTACTGATGTGTCAGCGCATTCTTTCACTGTACCTTCTCGCTTTCATTCTGCTTTCTCGCTCAAAGCTATATGGGCATACCTTAAAAAGCTATATAGTAATCGGGTGAAAGCTATATAGTAATCAACTCAATCCTATATAGGAATGCCCCGAAAGCTATATAGCTTTTGTTCCGCCGTTAATTAGGAAGATGTCTCGTAGCCCGATCCAGCAGCCTCGTCCTTATCAAGAAGGCTCTCAATCATAACGTAGGGATGAAGCGAGAGTATGAGTTTGGGAGCAGGGAGATCGAATGAAGAAGGACTCTATTTGTTTACTCCTCTAGGTGAAGTTCTAGTCAAGAGAGCAAGCTGATGTAGCCATCTTTAGGCAAGGTAGAGCAAGAGCTTGGGGTGCTTCACGGCTCGTACGGCGATAAGCTCTATTGAGGGAGCTTGTGACCTTAGGGTAGTTGTTCCTCCAAAAGAAAAAGACGGCGCTATCCGAGCTAAGTACGCTACGATGGAGACTTGCTTGATGTCGTGTAGATGCATGCTGTTTTTTCTTTGGCGGTTCTTCTTTGGTCGGTCGCACGTTTACTATAGGCACCCCTTCCGTCCGACCATTCTTTGTTTATGGTTGGTCGGATGGTCAGGTATATATAGCCTGCGTCCGACCGACCAATCGAAGAACTTAGTGGCGCCGGTCTGAGTTGCAGCGATAGCGTCCTCGCTCCTCTTTGATGATCATTCCTTTGCGGAGGAGAAAGCGAAGGAGCTCTTTGAGCTTCGTCTGGCGGTATGGATGACCAGTCGTAGCAGAGTAGGCAGAGCTAAGCCGAGCAAGTAGATCGCCATATCCTAATTCGGTATACTGACCGAACACCTCTCGTAAGGCTTTGCTGTGCTCCTCATAGGTGATTTCTTGGTAAGCGACAACTTGTGGGTGTAGGACGGTATAATCGCTGTCCAGCTTCGGTAAGCAGATGCCTTCGTCTTCTGATAATCTGAAGGCGAATGGCTGAAAAGCCTTTGAACGAATGATCGCGGGGGATACGATGCTTCTATCAGCGTCAGCATTCCTCTCGATGGCCCTTTTTCTTCTAGTTTATATCGGAGTAAGTGCGTAGGGAAATCGACGTATACGTGATCACGAAGTGTAGCGTGGAGAGGCTATCTAGAGCATCACGAAAGTATAATGTGCCGATCTCGAAGATATATGAACCCAAACCTTGGGCTAGTCAGCAGATCAAGGTGGGAGACAAGCCCATCATCCCCTCAGCTTCGACAGCCACTCCTCAAGCAGCTACCTTGCAGAAGGTCTGGAAGCACTGGGTAGAGTCCAGCGAGGCGGTTTACGGATAAGACTGACGTAGCTAAGCCAAACGGAAGGAGTGACAAGCTAATCACAGCTTGGCATAGTGGCATTGCTGCTCAAGAGCCTAGACTCGAAACTGTGATCATCCGATAAGACTACTCGTTCACGCCATTGTGCTCCTCTAAGTCTCTATTTGTGCACCTTAGCTATCCTTGGTGGGGAGAAGATAAGTGTGGGCTAGAGCTCCTGCTTTAACTTTAGGGGGCTTCTTTGTGTCGGGTAATGAGTCTTTCGGTTTACTGTAAGGGGGAGGAGCATTCTCCTATTGTTCATGGTCGAAGTGGCTGTACTCGGCACTGCGGAGTTGAGAGAAGGGTGCTCCCTCATGCGGTGTGGCTACGGCAGTGTGAGCTGAGATGGGAGGGGACAGGACGCGGGATAGGAGTATAAAAGAAGCGACTCAGAGCATCACTCCTGACAGCTATCTTCGGAGTGAACTCTGAGTCGCTTGGGCTTATCGTAGTCGAGCTACGTGAGGCTCTTGGCTGTAGTGGATGACTTAGATAGTATTGTCATTCCATTCACCTGCATCCTCGATGTCTTCGACATTTCCACTGATGGAGAAGTTTACTAGGATATCCTGAGTTCCTTCGAGCTCAAGGAAAGCTGCTTCGGGACGCTCGTAGCGCTCTTTCTTTTGTTGTATATTCATATTCATCTGTGTGCTTAGCGCTTGATATTGAATGTGTGGGAGACGATGAGTCCATCTCGCTTCAGAGGCTTGAGCCTCTGTGGAATCCCAGTTTTTGTAGATCCAAGATTACCGTCATACAATACGGAGAATACAGGACCCTCGAGTCTACCGGCTGATTCAGTCTTGTTCAGTGGTAGATATATGAGCCACTCTTTCTCGTCAAATGGATCAATAGTCTTGCGAGTGGTGAAGAGGAGGTTGATGTAGCGATCTGTATACCCTGAGTCCCCTGCATCTGTTGCGATCGTAGGAGGGATCAGTTTCTTCTTTCTCGTATCCGGGATTTCTACACGAGTGGGGTGCTCAAACACAAGGTCACCACGGCCGACTTTGTCAATCTTCATCCCATAGATTGCATGGGGCTCACTGTCGTTATTGTAGATTCGGGCCTTGATGATCGAGCCGAGCATTCTTAACTTCACGTTAGAGAAGACAATCTTGCCGTCAACCACGCCAGTAGGCTTCACTTCGGACGCTATGAAGATAGGACGGGTAATGCCTGTCCGAGCTCCCTGAGCGACCCAGTAGTCGATGGGCTTCGTTAGATCGAGGTCGGTAGGGAGTGTATATCTAGTACGGGAGGTATACATAGGTTGGCTATCCCAAGCGCTTACGTTGCCACCCCGCACCTCAAATCCTACGACGAGTGTCATTCTTAGGGTTTCTGGATCGGTGTAGACCTTGGCTTTGTCTCGGCGTGCATGAGGTTTGAGGTGATCCTGGAAGAGTTTCTGGTTTGGGTCGATCTGATCTTGCTTGAAGTAGAAGGAGCTAACCATACGACCATCAGGGCCTGGCGTATTGTTTATACCCAGTACAATCTGACGCATCACATAAGGGGCATCCTCAGAGCTGGCATCTGGTTCGTCGTTGTAGAAGCAGACGAGAGCGGGGATGTCCGTGCCATTAAAGAATGGCGTGTAGGACGTGCGTCCATTCTTATCATAGGGCTGGAATTCGAGACCACGAGCTAGCTCTCCTGGGAGCTCAATCTGTCCGCTCATGGAGATGCTTACGCCACTCTTGTCCTTCTGTTCCTGCTGTACTGCAGGCTCATTGCTCTCCTTGTTGCAAGCACTGAGTAGAGCCAGAGAAGCAAGCATTAAGATACTTTTCTTCATTGAATGTTGTTTAATAACTGCTGTATGATTCGGTTTTCAGAGTCCTTGAGCTATACAGCTTGGTACAAGACTCCTAGGATCACTCCATAGAGGGTAGTTGCTTCTCTCGCTGATCCGTCAGGGATCACTATGGGTCAGAGAGCATAGCTACCAAGATGAAGAGGTGTCGTTTGTGCTAGTGAAGCAAAAATGAAAAGAGTGCGAGGGCAGATAATGGGCCATCCTCGATTTTTTCTTTTGTAGTGCGACCAACCTCTTCAATTGCACTGCAAAGGTACAAAAAAATAATTATTCACACTTCATGTTAGCTCTTTAGTGCGGACAGGCGCATAATCGTGTATTTCCTTACTAGAGCTCTAGGTTGAGTAGCTGTAGCGGGTTGAGCTTGGCCAGCAGCATCTGTACGTGCGGGATGGACTTACCGAGCTTCGTCTTGAGGCGCTGCAGGATGAAGAGGTCGATCTTGGTCAGTAGCTCCATATTCTTGGCCCCTTCGCCTGCAGGCCTGCTCCAACCGTCCTCGCTGAGGTCACGTCCAGCATGTAATGTAGCAGGTTCTCTATCTTTCAGTGATCACGAATGGCTCGGAAGACACGCTTGCTATCTTCCACCGAACTAATGCAATAGGAGATCTTTATCGTCTCCTTGTCCGAACGCTTGTCGTAGCGCTTACGGCTAAGCTGGTGGATGCTTTTGATCCCAGCCCAGTCCTTAAAGGCGTAGGAGTCCTCTAGCATTTCGGGGTTTAGGAGAAGGCTCTTCATCTGCCGCGTCTCAATGCGCCCATGCCCTAGGTCTTCCTTCTTGTTGAATGTGAAGCCCTTGTTTGTTCTCGGTAAGCTATCTTCGAGCTCTTGGAGTAGAGTAGGTTGATTGCTATTTACCTGAAGCTGGTAGTGGCTTCCGACCTCAAGGCCTTGCTCTGCGACCTGCCGCTGGCAGCCCAAAGGATCGATGGAAATGAGAGCATCAGCAACATATAGTTCATCCAAAAGCTGACGGATGGAGTCCAGCCCGTTGCGCTTGACGGGCACGGTGCCTACCGAGAGGTCAAGCTGAAGATGAGGGGCATAGGCCGATACGATGTGCGACCCAGTGTCAGGGCTGGGCTTCTTGACGCCACGCATAGTCTTGCCATCGATGCAGATCTGCCGCGTCTCTTCGTTCCACCGAAGTAGGGCAGCGCTCCAGTCCTGATAGGCTCGCTTGAAGCCCTGATGGGGGATGACTTGCAGGGCTCGATTGAGCGTGTCATGTGTGTGTGGGGGGGGGGGGACATGCTCTCGAGCTCCTCCCCGAAGAGCAGCTTGTAGAGCTCCCCGAGACTGGCCTCGTGTGCTTGGGCGTAGTCATGCTTGGTGTAAGAGTCATGCTTGGAGATGCTGGCACAGAAGGCGATGAGAAGAAGGAGAGGTAACGGGTAGCGCTTGTTCTTATCGCTACGGTGGTCGTCGATTAGACTGAGGCTGCTAATGAGGCTAGAGGATTCCATAGCTTAAAAAAGTGAGTGTTGATGGAACAAGCTACGCAAGTTTGCCCGCCGGGCAACATTATGCGTCAGCCCTCGGGGATACAATGCTTCTATCAGCGTCAGCATTATCTCTGGCAATAAGTAGCACGCTTTCGGCTTTGTTGTTTAGCTCAGTGCCAATGTGCCCACGTGCATTGTCGTCTCCCTTGTTGAGATGAAGGACCGTCTGGATATGGATGTTCTGCTCGCCTGTCCATTGCATTAGGTCTCCGACGAGCTTGGTAGCTTCAGTGGAGCGGTTGATGTCATGCATAAGATCACGGATGCCATCAATGATGACGAGCCCTACATCAGGGGTGTGGTAGATGGCGTAGCGAATGATGGCCCTGCGGATCTCGGGCTCAGTGATGGCTCTCAAGTGGCTGAAGTGTAATACTCGGGCTCACGGTCAAGTGGAAGTCCAGCCAAGTGTAAGATGCGCTGCATGACGAGCTGGCAATGATAGGGGCTTTGTTCGGTGTCGAAGTAGAGAATGTTGCGCTTGGTCTCAGGAAAGCTCGCTCGATACTCTAGCACCTGGCCATTGATGAGGGCTGCCGCCACCAGCGCACAGACGTTGAAGGTCTTCTTAGCCTTGGCTTTTCCTGTAGAGACGCTGAAGTTGCCGAGCGTACCAATGATTGCATCATCCACACGGAGCACTACGGGAGGGAGGGTGAATTCGTCTGTTACTCGGATGAGCGAGCGTCTCCATACCTCCTCCATATCGGGTGATGGATCGCAGGACTGGGTGAAAGCATTCATCTGCGTCCTCCTGATTTGCGTCCTGCTAGCTCAAGGGCGAGGTCTGCATCGACGATGATCTTTCGTCCGACTTGCGTGATAGCCCGATCGATCTTTCCACTCTGCTTGATGCGATTGGCTGTGGGGAGGCTACACCCAAAAAGTCGGGCAAGCCCAGATAGTCCATAAACGAAGTGTCTTTCTTCTTTGGCGGAAGACATCTCGGATTCTGCTCCCTCTGGTTGCATTACTTTCTGTTGGGTGAGGAAGAGTAGTTCTTCACCCGTCATCTGCCATACGGGCTTCTCGAGGAGTTCGTGTAGTGTCATAGTTGCTTATACGTTGCGGTGTCAATCCAATTGAATGTGTCTTTATGAGTCTTCGAGAGTCTTCAAGCATGGTCTTGAATAGCTCTGACACTGCAAATGTATAGGCGAAATGAGCACGCCCGAATAGCCCAGGAAGGGGGAGGATGTATTAGGAGAATGTGGGAAAATAAGCCGAGCCCTTTGGGCTCCATCAAGAAGCTCCAAGGGCTCGTTTATCGTCTTATAGGCTATCGATATTTCTGGGTGTAGAAAAGGGTGTAAGTCGCATAACTTGCTGATTTACACCCTTTATTGCGGAGAGAGAGGGATATGAACGCATCCCACCTATGTTGTTGTATGACAGGTTCTATCTAATCTAG
>ERZ773100.114-NODE-114-length-49919-cov-7.429408_pt1 | contig 49919 bp, 58 predicted proteins | sample MGYA00511119_ERZ773100 | MGnify/ENA primary metagenome ERZ773100 (study PRJEB29015, sample SAMEA2738000) | human oral metagenome | biome: human oral; feature: human-associated habitat; material: dental | place: China | collected 2111 ...
TCAGCAATAGGTAATATCATAAAATTTTTTAAATAAGTATTAAAGAGGTAGAGGATGGATTTAATTATTTCAGCGATTTCTCAAGGTATGCTTTGGGGAATATTGTCGCTTGGATTATTTATAAGTTTTAGAGTACTAAATATAGCAGATATGACGACGGAAGGTGCTTATCCATTAGGTGCAGGTGTTTGTGTTATTTGCATTCATAATGGAGTTAATCCTGTGCTTGCAACAGTAATAGCTATTGCAGCAGGAATGATAGCGGGGTTAGTTACAGGATTTTTAATTACGATTTGTAAAATTCCAAGTTTATTAGCGGGGATTTTGACAATGACAGCACTACTATCAGTAAATTTAAGAATAATGGGAAGACCTAATTTGAGTTTGTTAAACAAAGAAACTATTTTTAGTAAATTCCAAAGTTTAAATTTACCCACTCATTATGATACTGTATTATTAGGCTTTATTCTTTCAGTAATAATTATTGGTATGATGTCACTATTCTTCTCAACTGAGCTTGGTCAAAGCTTGATTGCAACAGGAGATAATGTGAAAATGGCAACAGCACTTGGTATTTCTACAAAGGCTATGACTATTTTAGGACTTATGCTTGCAAATGGAATTATTGCTCTTGCTGGAGCTATTTTGGCACAAAATAATGGATATTCTGATGTAAATAGTGGTATAGGTGTTATTGTAGTCGCACTTGCAGCAATTATTATAGGAGAAGTTATTTTCAAAGATATGAGTTTTACCCAGCGTCTAGTTTGTGTAATTTTTGGTGCGATTATATATCGTTTATTATTAGTAGGCGTGTTAAAGTTAAATATTATAGGGGCAAATGATTTCAAATTGGTATCAGCTTTAGTTATTGCATTATTCTTAACTTTACCTCAACTACAACTTAGAACTAAAAGAAAGGGCGTGAAGTAGATGTCATTTATAGAAATAAAAAATTTAGATAAAACTTTTTTCCCTGGAACAAATAGAGAACAATATGCTTTAAAAAATGTAAGTTTGGATATTAAGGATGGAGATTTTATTACGATTTTAGGAGGAAATGGAGCAGGTAAATCTACTTTTTTAAATGCACTTGCTGGCTCTTTTTCTTTGGATAACGGTGAGATTTTAATAGAAGGCCGAGATATTAGCAATATCGTTGAACATAAGAGAGCAGAGTTCATAAGTCGCGTCTTTCAAAATCCTTTGGATGGGACTGCTCCGCGTATGACTGTTGCTCAGAATATGTCATTGGCATTGCGACGTGGTAAAAACCGTGGATTTAAATTAGGAACTACAAAAGAAGATAGAAAACTTTTTAAAGAATTACTTGCGACATTAGATTTGGGACTTGAGGATAGACTTGATAGCGAGATGGGACTATTATCAGGTGGACAGCGCCAAGCAATTGCGCTTCTTATGGCAACGATGACTACGCCAAAACTTCTACTTCTTGATGAACATACAGCAGCGTTAGATCCAAAAACACAGAAAAAAATTATGGAATTAACACGCAAAAAAATTGAAGAGAAGAATTTAACCGCATTAATGATTACTCATAATATTCAAGATGCTGTGAAATATGGTAATAGAATTATTATTCTTCATAGAGGACAGTTAGTTCGTGATATAAATCGTGAGGAAAAAGAAAAGTTAAATGCTAAAGAATTATACGAGTTATTGTATAATCTAGAAGAAAATGAATAAACTAAAAATCAGTTTTGATGTTAGTCAAAGCTGATTTTTTCTTTAGGTAAAATGAATGTAGATAATCAAAGTCAAAGTAATCAAAGTACGAATCCCCAAAATAATGAATCTACTCAACAAAATAATTCAAATAATAATGCTAGCGTTAGTAATACAAATAATACCCAACAAGCAACAAACAATGTTCAACAAAATTCTACTTCAAACATAAAGTCGCAAGAAGAGGTTCAAAGAATTGTGGCGCAAGCCATTTCGACACTGGAGGGAGATATTTATTTTAAAAAAATGCATACAGAATATGAAGATGATTATGCATATCAAAATAATGGAGTACCACTACTTATTTATGACGTAGAAGTTCGTGCAAACGGCTTAGAGTATGATGTAGAAATAGATGCTGTAACAGGGAAAGTTTTGAAAGTGAAAATTGATAGTTAATATTTTAATAAAAAAGGTCTATTGAAGAAAAATTCAATAGATCTTTTTGTTATTTATTTTTTTGGTTATAAATATAATATACAGCAAATCCTCCAAGGATAATATAAAGTGTAACGTTAGGATTAGCTAGATAAAAAAGCATAGCTTTATAAGAAATACGCATTAATATACCTTGAATAATTGATGGAGCAAATAGAATAATAAATATAATAGAATTTTTCATGTTTTTTGCGATAAACATTAATCCTACTAAAATTCCAATTAAAAGAATAATAGCTAAATATTTATTAACAATCACATTTAACGAATTTGGGAATGTGATTGGATTATAATAAATAAATAGAGCAATAAGCATAACGATAAGAGTTATAATAGTATTTTTCGTTTGTTCTCTAAGTTTAGTTTTATTTGTATATAAAAAGATATAACTAAGATAGAAACCACCGAAGACTAAAAGGCCAACAGTGCCTGCTTCTGCTAAATTTAACATAGCAAGAGGATTTACTAAAATAGGACTTAAATAAAATAGTACATAGATAACACTAGCAATTAAAAAATTTCTTTTTAATATAGACATATATTTCTCCTTAAATTTTATTTTAGTATAGCTGATAAGCCATAAGATAAGAAAGAAAAAATGGCGATTAGAATTATTATAACAAAAGCACTTGAATTAAAAACATAAATAAGTGGTATTGATAAAATAATACTAAATAAAGGAATATATACTTTTCTTTCTATAAAATAGGATATTAACATAGTAATTGAAAAAGCAGAACAAATATAAAATAATATTAAAATAAATCCTGCTTTATCAGAGCTTCCTGAATAAAATTTCAGAAAGATTAAAGGGATAATATAGTACAAAATACTTGTTAAAATAAATGTAGCAAGTAGACTTTTTTTATTCATAGTAACGACTCCGTAAATATAGTATGATATCTATTGTAATATTTTCTCATTAGTAAGTCTAGTAATATAGAAAAAATTATAAAAAAATATTTTTTAAATCCTAAAAATATTTTTAGATAACGCTTGTTAAAATGAAATAATTAGAGTAAAATAAATATAACAAAATAAAGAAGGAGACTATAAAATTATGTCAAAAGTTCATGTATTTGATCATCCATTGATTCAACATAAATTATCTTTTATAAGAGATAAAAATACAGGTTCAAAAGACTTTAGACAGCTAACTAATGAAGTAGGATCTCTTATGGCTTATGAAATCACAAGAGACTTACCATTAGAAGATATTCAAGTAGAAACGCCAATTCAAACAACTACTTGTAAACGTCTTGCTGGGAAAAAAGTTGTGTTTGTTCCTATTTTAAGAGCTGGACTAGGAATGGTAGATGGATTAATGAATTTAATACCATCAGCAAGAGTTGGGCATGTAGGATTATATCGTGATCCTGAAACTCTTCAACCACATGAGTATTTCGTGAAGATACCTAGTAATCCAGAAGAAAGATTATTTATTGTTGTGGATCCAATGTTAGCAACAGGAGGATCGGCAATCGCTGCGATAGATTCATTAAAACAACGAGGAGTAACAGAAATTAAATTTATGTGTTTAATAGCGGCTCCAGAAGGGGTAGAAGCATTACACACAGCTCATCCAGATGTGGATATTTATATTGCAGGCTTAGATGAAAGACTTAATGATCATGGTTATATTGTGCCAGGATTAGGGGATGCGGGAGATCGAATCTTCGGAACTAAATAATATAAAAGCACTTTCATAAATTTGTAGAAAATTTTAGAAATAACTAGAAAATCACTAAAAAAAGTAATATAATGTTAAATAGATATTTCTTAATTTTGCACTAATACAGATTTTTGAAGTATTTATAAACACTATCTTATGAGAAGAGGTGAGAAACTCACATGGAAAATCATACATATCTGATTTCCAAACTATTTGGATATGATATAACAGTAAATATTCCTAGTGCAATAACAACACTAATAACGGTTGTTTTAACCTTTATTTTTGTTATGTTTCTAACTAGTAGAATAAAATTAAGACCAGATAGTAAACGTCAAAACGCGGTTGAATTACTTGCGTATTTCGTTAGTGATAACGTAATAAAAGGAAATGTTAACTGGAAAAAATATGGTAAAGGATTATGGGCGACAGCGCTAACGATTATTTCACTTGTTGCAGTAGCAAATACTATAGGCGTACTTATAGAAGTAAGTTATGATGGAGTGGTTTATGTAAACTCTATAACGGCAGATCCAACGTTTACTTTCTCTCTTGCATTATTAGTGATTGTCTTTACTCATTTTGCAGGAATTAAGTATAAAGGAGTTAAACACTATTTTGGTACATATACTTCTTCAGGTATAGGTATTACACCATTCAAGGTTATTGAAGAATTCACAAACTTGATGACTTTTTCAATGCGTTTGTTCGGTAATATCTATGCAGGTGAAATATTATTAGCACTATTAGCAACTCTTACAACAGTAGGATTCTTTGGTGCAATAGCTGGTATGGTAGGATTAGTGGTATGGAAAGGATTCTCTCTATTTATAGGATTTATCCAAGCATATATCTTTACTGTCTTAACATTTATTTATTTATCACATAAAATTAGTGATGAACATTAATCTTTTTAATTGCACTATATGTGCAAAAATCTAATAATTAATAAAATTCATTCATTATCCAAAGGAGGAAAATATAATTATGGTAGAATTAATTGGAGCAGGTTTAGCAGCAGGTTTAGCAGCAGTTGGTGCTGGTATCGGTAACGGATTTTTATTCGGTAAATTTATCGAAGGTGTATCTCGTCAACCAGAATTAGAGTCAAGATTAAAATCAAATGCTTTCGTATTATTCGCACTTGTTGAAGCAGTACCTATCTTAGCTATCGTTATTTCATTCGTTATCTTAGCTAAATAATTTAGTATAATACTGTAAACAAAAGAACTATGAAGAATAGGAGCATTTAGTAAATGGAAAATTTAGTATTTTTAGCTACTGAACACTCTTCTCATCAAGGTTTTAATCTGGGAAATATGGCTATTAATATTGTAGCTGTATTGATCTTATTAGTATTACTGAAAAAATTTGCTTGGGATAAACTTATTGATATGTTAGATGAGCGTCAAAGATTAGTTGAAGGTCAACTTGATGATGCCGCTAAAAATCAAAAAGAAGCATTAGTTTTACTTGAAGAAAATCAAGAAAAATTAAGAAATGCTCAAAAAGAAATCAAAGTTATGATGGAAGATGCTCGTGAACAATCTAAGGTTGAAAAACAAGCTATTCTTGAAGAAGCTCGTAAACAAGCAGAACAATTAAAAGTAAATGCTCAAAGAGATATTGAGGATGAGAAGAAAAAAGCGCTTGAAGAAATCAACAAACAAATTGCTGAATTATCAGTGCTTGTAGCTTCGAAAATTTTAGAAAAAGAATTAGATGGCTCAACACAAAGTGAATATGTTGATAAAGTCATCAAAGAGGTAGGGGTGAAATAATGAGTAAGTCAGTATTAGCTAATAAAATTGGATATTCATTATTTGAAGTTGCGAAAGAAAATAACTCTTTAGAACAAGTTTCTTATGAGTTAAATGAAGTTGCAAAAGTCGTTAATGAATCTTCAGATTTTGTTACATTGATGAACAACCCTAATATAGAAAAAATTAAAAAAATTAATTTGATTGATGCTTCATTTACAGGTGTTAATAAATATGTTGTAAATGTAGTGAAAATCTTAGCAGGTAATCTGCAAATCTCATTAATAAATTTTGTTTTAGAGCAATTTACAGAATTGTTTAATAAACATTCAAATAGCGTTGTTGTGAAAGTTGAATCAGCTTCGCCACTAACTGACGTACAGTTAGAAAATCTAAAAGAAAAACTTAAAAATGAGTTACAACTAGAAAAAGTAGAACTTAATAACTTTGTAGATGAAAGTCTTCTTGGTGGCTTCAAACTAACTTATAATAATAAGGTAGTTGATGCAAGTATCAAGGCAAAATTAAGTGCTATAAAGGCAAAAATTTCTACAATCTAGAAGAAGTTGAAACAAGGAGGGACATAAATGGCTATTAAAGCTGAAGAAATTAGTTCATTACTAAAATCACAAATAGAAAATTATCAGTTTGAAGTTAAGTCAACAGATGTCGGTACAGTTATAGAAGTAGGGGACGGTATTGCTCGTGTATACGGTCTTAATGAAATAATGAGTGGTGAGTTAGTTGAGTTCACTAAAACAGGGGTTATGGGACTTGCTCAAAACCTTGAAGACACTAATGTTGGTATCGTAATTTTAGGTCCAACTACTGATATTAAAGAAGGCGACGAAGTGCGCCGTACAGGACGCGTTATGGACGTTCCTGTTGGAGAAGAATTAATTGGACGTGTAGTTGATCCATTAGGACAACCTGTAGATGGTCGCGGACCAATTAATACTACAAAACGTCGTCCAATCGAATCTCCTGCAGTTGGGGTTATGGGACGTAAATCAGTATCTGTTCCATTCCAAACAGGGATTAAAGCAATTGATGCTTTAGTACCAATCGGGCGTGGTCAACGTGAGCTTATTATCGGAGATAGACAAACTGGTAAAACAGCTGTTGCTATTGACTCGATTTTAGCACAAAAAGGACAAGATGTAATTTGTATTTATGTGGCAATAGGACAAAAAGAATCTACAGTACGTAGTGTTGTAGAAACATTAAAAGAACATGGTGCATTAGATTATACAATCGTAGTTACTGCATCAGCGTCTCAACCAGCTCCACTTTTATATATTGCACCTTATGCAGGGGTTGCTATGGCAGAGGAATTCATGTTTAATGGTAAAGATGTAGTAATCGTTTATGATGACTTATCAAAACAAGCAGCAGCTTATCGTGAATTGTCATTATTATTAAAACGTCCACCGGGTCGTGAAGCATATCCAGGGGATGTATTCTATCTACACAGTCGTTTATTAGAACGCGCAGCTCGTGTTAATGAAGATTTTGGAGGAGGAAGTATTACGGCACTACCTTTCGTAGAAACACAAGCCGGAGATATTTCAGCGTATATTCCAACAAACGTAATTTCAATTACAGATGGACAAATCTTCTTACAATCAGATTTATTCTTCTCAGGTATTAGACCAGCGATTAATGCCGGGTTATCAGTATCTAGGGTAGGAGGATCTGCACAAATTAAAGCTATGAAAAAAGTTTCAGGGACACTTCGTCTTGACTTGGCATCTTACCGTGAGTTAGAAAGCTTTGCACAATTCGGATCAGACTTAGATCCAGCAACACGTGAAAAATTAGAACGTGGTAAACGTACAGTTGAAGTTCTAAAACAAGACTTACATAAACCAATTCCAGTAGAAAAACAAGTAATGATTCTTTATGCTTTAACTCATGGATTCTTAGATGACGTTGAAGTGAAAGATATTCATAGATTTGAACAAGAATTATACGCATATTTAGATGCACATGAAACAGAAGCAGTTAAGCATATAATTGAAACAAAAGACTTACCAGCGACAGAAGTTATGGATGGAGTAATAGCTGCATTCAAAAAAACTTTTGCCTAGTATGATAAGTAGAGTAAAGGTGGTGAACTAATTGGCGTCACTTAGAGATATTAAAAATAAAATCAATTCTACGAAAAAAACTAGTCATATAACTAAAGCGATGGAGATGGTATCAACATCAAAACTTTTAAAAGCACAGACTAATACCCAAAAATTTAGTCCTTATATGCGAAAAATGCAAGAGGTTATGGGAACTATTTTTGGTGGGAATGCTAATATAAAACATCCTATGTTAGAAAAAAGAGAAGCTAAGAAAACTCTTTATGTAGTAATTACTAGTGATAGTGGTTTATGTGGAGGTTTTAATTCTAATATTATTAGAAATTTTGTTAACACTGTTAGTACTCGTCATAAAGATAGCGATTATGGTATAGTTGCTATTGGTAATTACGGTGCAGAGTTCTTTAGAAAAAATGGCTATAACGTAATTGATAGTTATAGAGATATACCAGATGAGCCAAGTTTCACGCAGGTTAAAGAAATAACTAACAAGATAGTGGGATATTATATAGATAAAGAATACGATAAAATTTATATACATTACAATCACTTTGTTAGTATGATTCAACAAGTTGTAACGGAAAGCCAAGTGCTTCCAGTTGAGAACACAGAAGAATTTACAAATTCAGAAACAAAAGTGCTTGGTGCTTATGAGTTTGAACCTGGTGAGGCAGCTGTACTAGATGTCTTGCTACCTCAATATGCAGAAAGTATGATTTATGGAAGTATATTGGATAGTAAAGCTAGTGAGCATTCTGCAAGAAAAACAGCGATGAAAAATTCGACTGATAACGCAGGAAATATTATTGATACACTTACGATTAAATACAATCGTGCAAGACAAGCTGCAATTACACAAGAAATCACTGAGATTGTAAGTGGAGCGGCAGCTACAAAATAGTAAATAAGAAAGGAGAAGCTATTAAGTTAGCAAACAACATATGAATAAAGGTTATATTCTCCAAGTTATGGGACCTGTAGTAGACGTTAAATTCGAATCAGGGCATATGCCTAATCTACTAAACGCTTTAGAAGTGTATATAGAAAAAGGCGATGGAAAAAAAGAAAAATTAGTTCTTGAAGTTTCTCTTGAAATCGGGGATAATGTCGTAAGGACTATTGCGATGTCATCTACTGATGGATTAAACAGAGGGGCAGAAGTAGTTGATACTGGAGCGCCAATTACAGTGCCAGTAGGTAACTATACATTAGGACGTGTGTTCAACGTATTAGGTGAAGCAGTTGACCACGGAGAAGAAGCTGGAGCAGAAGTTCAAAAAGAATCTATTCATAAAGAAGCTCCAACTTTCGAAGAATTATCAACACATGTTGAGGTATTAGAAACAGGTATTAAAGTTATCGACCTTCTTGCACCATATATTAAAGGTGGTAAGATTGGACTATTCGGTGGTGCTGGAGTTGGGAAAACAGTTCTTATCCAAGAACTTATTAACAACGTAGCACAACAACACGGAGGACTTTCAGTATTTACTGGGGTAGGTGAGCGTACTCGTGAGGGTAACGACTTGTACTATGAAATGAAAGACTCTGGAGTTATTAATAAAACTGCCATGGTATTTGGTCAAATGAATGAGCCACCAGGTGCACGTATGCGTGTTGCCTTAACAGGATTAACAATGGCAGAGTACTTCCGTGATGAAGAAGGACAAGACGTACTATTATTTATCGATAATATCTTCCGTTTCACACAAGCAGGGTCTGAGGTATCTGCATTATTAGGGCGTATGCCTTCAGCCGTTGGATATCAACCAACTCTTGCAACAGAAATGGGACGTCTTCAAGAACGTATCACATCAACTAAAAAAGGTTCTGTTACATCTATCCAAGCGATTTACGTACCAGCCGATGACTATACTGACCCGGCGCCAGCGACAACATTCGCTCACTTAGACGCAACAACAAACCTTGAACGTGCGTTAACAGAGATGGGTATTTACCCAGCCGTTGATCCACTAGCTTCTACTTCAAGAGCATTAGCTCCTGAGATCGTAGGAGAAGAGCATTACAAAGTTGCGACAACAATTCAAAGAACTCTTCAAAAATATCGTGAGTTACAAGATATCATTGCTATCCTAGGTATGGATGAGCTTAGTGATGAAGATAAGAAAACAGTTGATAGAGCACGTCGTGTTCAATTCTTCTTATCACAAAACTTCCACGTTGCAGAGCAATTTACAGGACAACCTGGTTCTTACGTTCCAGTATCAGAATCAGTAGAGGCATTTAAAGGAATTTTAGATGGTAAATATGACCATATTCCAGAAGATTGCTTCCGTCTTGTAGGTGGAATTGAAGATGTATTAGAAAAAGCTCGTAAACTGGGAGTAGAAGTATAATACAATAGGAGGTAAATAGATGAATACTTTAGATGTAAGTATTGTTACTCCTAATGGAGAAGCTTATAGCGCTGAGAATGCTTCTATGGTAGTTTTGGATACTACTAGTGGTCAACTAGGGATAATGGCAAACCATGTACCTATGGTTGCATCATTGAAAATAGGCCCATTAAAGGTAGTTTTTCCGGATGGTCGAGAGGAAAGTCTAGCTATAAGTAAAGGTTTCGTAGAAACACATAAAGATAAAATTACTGTAATAGTTCAAACTGCTGAGCTAGATAAAGATATAGATGTAGAACGTGCTAAAAGAGCAAAACAGCGTGCAGAAGAACGTCTTCAGAAAAAAGAAGATTCTCTTGATGTTCGTCGTGCTCAACTAGCTTTAGCAAGAGCGATGGCTCGCTTGAAAGTTGCAGAGAAATAAAAATAAAAAGCTATGTAGAATTGAAGACTTACTTCAATTCTACATGGCTTTTACTTTTTTTATATTATTTTAATAATTTCTTAAATCTTGAAAGTACAGAAATGATTAAAATAAGAATTAGACCTAATGAAACATTGCTACTAGGTGTTATACCAGTTTTAGGTAAAATATTGTTTTTTGAATTACTTTTAGCGCCTTTATTATCTAATAGTGAGAATTTTTTACCATTATCAGTGCTAGTTGAATCTATTTGGTGAGATATTTTTGTTTTGCCGATAATGACGAATTTACTAAAATGATTAATAGTATATGTTAATATACCATTTGAAACAGTTGATTTGATTAACTCTAGGGAATTATCATCTTTTATGTGATAGACTAAAATATCTTTATTCTTTTCATTTTCAAGAAGTTTTATATGGACGATACGCTGAGTATCTGAAATAAATTCTTTATTATGTTTAGTTAAGTTCAAATCTAATACACGAATAGTAGAAATTTCATCTCTACTTTTTATGTTGTTATTTTTATCCGCTAAAATTTTATTTATTATCTCATTTAAATTAAGATTATTTGTAATATCTTGTGCTTCAAAATTTAAGCCATTTGCTAGTTTGTTATCTACTTCGACACTTATACCATTAGTTAATTTAATAGTAATAGTATTAGTAGAATCATTTATTTTTAATTCAGGAAGTGATGGGACACTAGGTGCTTTTTTAGGTATATTATATTCAAATTTAGTACCATAATCATTTTCAGCAATTTTATTTCCGTTTAGAGTTGATGAAGAATTTTTTATATTTTCATGCATAACGAATTGGTTATTATCTTGGAAAAGTTTTCCCATCTCCAAAAGAATTTTCTCTGAATTATCCTGAGCGGCAAACATCACACCTAAAGGAAGATTATTTGCACTCTTATAAACAGGAAGGGTGATTGCTGGATTTCCAGTTAAGTTAAATAACCATGTATATGGTGTTCTCTTCATCATAGGCTCCCATTGTTTAACAAGAAGATTAAATCTTTCTTTAGGATCTTTAATGTCGTTAATATTATAAAGTTTCTTCTCTATTTCTGGATCAACATAAGGATCGACTTTCTTATCATTTGAAGGCGCGGTAACGGCATTAGTTGCCATTAAGAATAAATCATATTTTTTATAAAATTCATCCATTTGTTTTTTATAGACAGACCCAGGTTTCACATCCGAAATATCGGTATTAGCATTTGGTCCTTTAGTAACAGAAGTTCCTAATGCGTAAGTAGCAGGATCTAGATTGTACTTAGTACTTTCATTTGCTAATTTAGCAGCTTGAGCATAAGCGCCGCCTATAGCACCAACTGTGTAAGTACGAATTCCTTCATAGCCATCTATAGGAAATTCATTAACTTCTTCAACAGTAAATCCTTGTTCTCTTAAAAAAGCTACTGCTTTTAAAACTGCTTTTTTACCATCTTCACTCAATTCCACATCTTTAAGCGGAGTTTTCAATGAGTATGCAATTTTTAAAGTTCTTAAATCTTTAGGAACCTCAATAAGCGTTTTTGGTTTATTAATTTTTGTTTTATCAAAATAAACTTTCGCATCATTAATATCCTTTACTAATGGGAATTTTACTACATGACCTGTAGGTTTTAAGCCTATTAAACCTGTCCAAGAAGCTGGGATACGGATAGAACCACCAGCATCACTCCCGCTAGCAATAGCGACCATACCACTAGAAACGGCACTAGCAGATCCTCCTGACGAACCACCTGCGTTACGAGTAGAATCCCAAGGATTTCCAGCAGGACCAAATAGTTTTGAGTCGGTAATATTTCTAGTACCAAGTTCAGGGTAGTTTGTTTGCCCAAGAATAACAAATCCTAGTTTTTTAAATTCTTTTGAGACCATTAAATCACTTTTAGAAACTTTATTTTTATTAAAATAAACTCCATTAGAAGCATCACCATTTTTTATTTGATCTAATCCTTTAATTAATGTAGGAACACCTAAAAAAGGTTGTTCATCCCAATTAATAGGATTAGCAGATGCATTACCAGCAGTAATTCTATTATCAATTTCTCTAGCTTCTTTATAGGCTTCATCAACTATGGCCTGTGGAATTTTTCCATTTTCTGTAGTTAAAACAGCATTTAATTTTTTATTTTCCTCTTCTATAACTTTATAAGCTAAATCAACTAATTCTGTGCTAGTTACTTTTTTCTCACGGATAAGTTTTGCTAATTCTAAAGCACTTTTTTGCTTGTATTCAACTAAAGATAATGGTAATTTGTTAGGTACCTCTTTATTATTAATCGAAGAAGGGTTATCTATTTTTGTGGTATTTGCATTTTGAGAAGTTGGTTCAGCTGCAATTTCGTCATTTGCTTTTGCAGAATTAGAATTATCTAAAATAGGTAAAAATGCAGTCGCTGCAAATGCAGGGATAAGGACATATTTTAAATTAGTTTTTTTCATGTTGACTCCTTTAAGTTTTTATAAAATAATTACTGATAATAATTATACATCGTTAGTTCGTTATTTTAAAGTTATAAAGCTTATAGGAAAATATAAAAAATTATTTTAAATTTTTTAAAGAACAATATAGTAAAAAAATTGAGTAGACGTAATAATAAGATAAAGTTAAATATTTATTATATTAACATAAATCAAAAAATAAAATGAAATAAATAAAATTTTATTTTTAGAAACTTAAATAAAAAATTGTTAGTTTTACATAATTGTGATATACTCAAAGTAGGTGTTTAAAACGCTTACTACAAGGCTGCTTGTAGATTATTAAAATTAAATATAAAATTAAAAATTAAAAAGTTATATTTGTCATAAATTTTATTTTGAGATAATTTTATATGTTGTCTTGTAGAAGTAAAATAATTATCAGGGGGAAAAACACATGACAATAAAAGTTGCTATTAATGGTTTTGGACGTATTGGGAGATTGGTCTTAAGACAAATTCAAGCTCAGCATGTAGATGATATTGAGGTTGTTGCTGTTAATAGATCAAGAATGCGACCTATTGATCAAATAGTATATCTGTTAAAATATGATACTACGCAAGGACCTTTTCCTGGAACAGTAGAAGAAGGAGAAGGAGCGTTTATCGTTAATGGTAAAGAAATAAAGGTATTTGGGGAACCAGAACCAGAAAAATTACCATGGAAAGAATTAGGTGTTGACATTGTATTAGAATGTAGTGGTAGATTTAACAGCAAAGAAAAAGCTGAAGCTCATATAAGAGCTGGGGCGAAAAAAGTGTTGTTATCTGCACCAGGTGGAACAGATGTAAAAACAATAGTTTATAATGTAAATCACGAGATATTAACAGGAGAGGAGACTGTTATTTCTGGAGCATCTTGTACAACAAACTGTTTGGCACCTATGGCTAAAGTTCTTCATGATAATTTTGGAATAACACAAGGACTTATGACTACAATTCATGGGTATACAGCAGACCAGCATACATTAGATGGTTCTCATAAAAAAGGTGATTTTAGACGAGGAAGAGCAGCGGCAGAAAATATTGTTCCAAATACCACAGGGGCAGCTAAAGCTATTGGACTTGTTATACCGGAATTGAATGGAAAATTAGATGGAGCAGCACAAAGGGTACCAGTACCAACAGGATCACTAACAGAATTATTCGCAAATATTGAAAAAACTACAACAGTAGAAGAAATCAATGCCGTAATGAAAAAAGCCGCTAATGACTCATATGGTTATACAGAAGATCCAATAGTATCATCTGATATTATAGGAATGAACTATGGATCATTGTTTGACGCTACACAAACTAAGGTTATAGGAAAAGGCGAAAAGCAAATGGTGAAAGTTGTGGCATGGTATGATAATGAAATGTCGTATACAGCTCAATTAATCAAAACACTAAAATACTTTGTAAAACTAGTTAAATAGAATTATAAATATAAGAATCTGACGTTTATTTAAAAAATAGGCGTCAGATTTATTTTTATTTCAAAGAAATTATTATTTTTTGAAATATATGGATAATAAAATTATATTTGGAATAGATGTGCAGTATATCGGTTTAATAGAAAATTTAATAGGAAAATCATTTATATCAATCAGAGCTAAAGCTTTATACAGCTTGTTGTAAACAATATATTTTTATAGTATTATAGATATGTATTATAACAATTTTAAGGGGGATAACTATGAGATACAGGTCTGACAAAGGGTGAAAGAATTATTTCTAAGGCATAGGTATTAATAAAAATATTTTTATAAAACATAAATGGAGAAGAAGAGAAATATGTTAAAACAAAAAGAATTATTTTCAATAAGAAAAATAAGTGTAGGAGTAGCTTCAGTAATAATAGGAGCTAGTATGTTGAGTGGAGCACAGCCATTAGTAAAAACGGAAGTACAAGCAAAAGACAAAATAGAAGTAGAAGCAACTCGAGATGTAGGAATAAAAGTAGTAGAACATGAAGGTGGAGCGTTAATAGAAATAACTGCTACAAAAGATATAAGTAATGTTGATATAAAAATTACATTAGATGGACAAAAAGCAACAATATATCATGTAGACAAATTAAAAGCAGGGGAAAGCATAACAAAAGAACTAACAAAAGCACAACTAGATAAAGTAAAAGAAAATCTAGCTAAAAAAATAAAAACACTACCAAATACAGCGGTAGTGAGAAAAAGTGTAGAACAGGAATTTAGCATAGATAAAAGTAATCTAAAAGTTGTAGTTTCATATGATGTAGAAGAAGGAACAGTAGCTCCTAATAAACCAGAGGTTAAGCCAGAAGAGCCATTGAAACCAGGGCAACCAGATGTTAAACCAGAAGGGCCATCAAATCCAAATACAAAACCTGAAGAACCATCAAATCCAGGGGCTAAACCAGAAGTAAAAAGAACAAAAGCTACAGTAGAACCAGTATTTGTGACTAAAGGGACAGAGCCAGTATTAGCGAATTTAACTTTCCAATTTACGAATGTAAAACATCCGGAAGAAGTAGTAGAACAAACAACAAACCTAGCGATGTTAGGCGGAGAAGAATTGTATTTAGATGAAGAATACAAGCTTACACTTAAAGATAATGCAGGTTATACTTTTAGCGAAAGGTTAGTAAAAGCTAAGAAACAAGGTGACTTCGTAGTATTACACGATGCCAATACTAACGAAACTATTGAAACACTATTGGTAAAAGGAATAACATCAGGTTCTGAAAATCCAGGAGAAATCACATTAGATAAACTTGTAGCTAAAGTAATAACAAAAGATGATAAACCTTTTGGAGATGTTCCATTTAGATTATTTGAATTCGATAGTAATATTCCAAATATAGTAAAAGAAGCTAAAACAAACGCTTCAGGGGAACTAACACTTGATGCGAAAAGCTTAAAACCAAATACAAAATACGACTTAAGAATTCAAAAGAAAAACACACCATTCTTAAGAGATAATGTTGTATTCACAACTGATAAAGACGGAAAAATTAAAACAATTGATAATAAAGCAGTAACTCAGACAACTACAGGAATAATCGAGTTTAAAGAAGAAAAAGTTAATGATAATGAAGTGAAAATGACTAAAGCTCGTTTTAAAGTAGTAGATGAGCAAGGAAACCCAGTAAAAGGTGTAGAACTTTCAGCAAGTGGAATAAAAACAAAAATAACTACATTAAAAAATTCTCGTTCAAATGAAAATGGAATAGTTACACTTGACTTAGAAAGTAAGGTAAATGGAGTTAATTATATAGTAAACGTATCAAAAAATGATCAGTTTAACTGGCAATTCAAACCAGAGGCAGTATCATTATTTGTAACAGAAGAAGGTAAAGTAAAGTATATTAGCGGAGATTATAATACGTTCAATTATAATGGAGAAAATATCCCAGTATTTGTTGTTAAGAAAATAGATCTTAATCACTTAAAAACTGAATTACAAGAAAAAATAAAAGAAGCAGAAGAAGTATTAAAAACAAGAGAAATAAAAGAACTTCGCGATATATTAAATTCTGCAAAAGAAGAATTAGCAAAACCAGAAACATTACCTATATATGTAGGTGGATATTTAAATGATTTAACAAAAGCTTTGGAAAAAATTAAAAATCAACCTGAACAAAGAACAAAAGTTACAGTTGAACCAGCATTTGTTAAAAATGATAAAGAACCAGTGTTAGATAGTCTAACTTTCCAATTTACTAATGTGAAACATCCGAATGAAGTAGTAGAAAAAACAACAGAACTTGCTATGCTAGGTGGAGAAGAATTGTATCTAGACGAAGAATACAAACTTACACTTAAAGATAATACTGGTTATACTTTTGATGAAAGATTAGTAAAAGTGAAAAACCTAGATGGTTTCATGGTACTGCACGATGCTAAGACTGATGAAACTATTGAAACTCTGTCGGTAAAAGAAAAAATACAAGGGTCTGAAAATCCAGTAGAAGAAAAGTATAAAAAGAAAGGCGTTATTTCTCAAATGATAGTCTCTAAAAATGGTAGTCCTGCATTAGATGAGATAGAGTTTGAGTTTGTAAATAAAAAAGATCCTAAAGATATTATTACAAAAAGAAGTTCAAATGGTATGTTAACAGGTGTTGAGCTTAATATAGGTGATATTTACACTATAAGAGTTAAAAATAATGATAACTATGTCTTTGAACAAGATGTAGAAATTAGAGATATGGATGGAGATACTGTTGCATTTAAAGTGGGAACAGAGGAACCTGTCGTTCAACTTGACCTTATATCAAAAGGATAGAAGATTGTAACTGTGATTATAAGATTAATAATTTTGTAAAAAGGATTACTTTATATAAATATTTAAAAAATATATAGAATTTATAGGAGATTTTAAAGCATGATAAAAGACTTATTTAGAAAACAAGAATTATTTTCAATAAGAAAAATAAGTATAGGAGTAGCTTCGGTAATGATAGGAGCTAGTATGCTAAGTGGAGTACAGCCATTAGGGAAAATGGAAGTACAAGCAAAAGATAAAATAGAAGTAGAAGCAACTCAAGATGTGCAAATAAAAGTGGTGGAACACGAAGGTGGAGCGTTATTAGAAATAACAGCAACAAAAGATATAAGCAATGTTGATATAAAAATTACATTAGATGGGCAAAAAGTAACAACATATCATATAGATAAATTAAAAGCAGGGGAAAGTATAACAAAAGAGCTAACAAAAGCACAATTAGATAAAGTAAAAGAAGCCTTAGCCAAGAAAATAAAAACATTGCCAAATACAGCTGTAGTAAGAAAAAGTGCAGAGCAAATATTAAATATAGATAACAGCATATTGAAAGTTGCAGTTTCATATGATGTTGAAGAAGGAACAATGGTTCCGAATAAGCCTGAAGTGAAACCAGGAAAACCTGACACAAAACCGGGAGATTCCTCAAAACCAGGTAAGCCTGATACAAAACCAGAAGGGCCATCAAATCAAGCATTACGTACTAAGTTAGAGGAATTAACTAAAAGAGAACTAAGAACAGAAGCTGGATATATAGCTAATCAAGGAAATCAAATTGCTAATAATGCATGGATAAGTGCAAAAACAGAAGCTGAAAGAGTGTTAAAAAATGATTCGGCAACAAAAGAAGAATTAGAAGCAGCTATTAAAAACTTAGAAGAAAAAATATATGAGGCTGTTTTAGGAAGTGAAAAAGTAAAAGTTGAAAAATTTATAAGAGCAGAAAACAGATTAGACTTGATTCCTAAGTTAAGAAAAGCAAAAACTTTAGAAGCAGTTTTAGAATTAAAAAAATTAGTTAAACCAGAAGATGAAACAACTCCTGAAGGACCTAATAAACCAGAGGAAAAACCAGGTAAACCAGAGGGGACACCTGGAGGAACACCAGGAACAACTCCAGAAAAACCAGGAAATGATGAAAATGGAAATAAGCCACTACCATCAGCAAAGCCAGTAATTAATAGTTATAGTTTTGATGATAAAGTGGTAGAATCAGCCGGAGGAGAAGTTAATGTTACTATAAAAGGGGAAAACTTAACTGTTGACAATGTTAAGATTAAAGTTTTAAATCCTTTTACAGCAGCAAAAGAGGAAGAATTATCAAATTCAATTACATACAAAAAAGTAGGCGATGATGTAGTAGCAACTATTAAACTACCAGCCAATACAACTTCAACAGCAAAATCATTTAATTTAATATTTACCAACGTATTAGGTATGAAGGCTAAAGTAACGTACACAGAAGAGCGTGGAGAAAATGGTCGTGTAATAACAGTTTTACCAGCAGGAAAAACTAAACAAGATTCAGTATTGAGTTTTGTGACAATAAGCTCTTATCAAGCACATCATAGCACTGATTTAACAACTACAACAACTGACAAAGGAAATGTTAGTAAAAAAACAGTTGCTCATTTATATGGAGCTAATTTAAAAGCAAATATTACAAAAGTTAAAATTATTGACCAAAATGGCGTTGAATGGCCAATTCATACTACAGGAAGCAATATAGAAGCATCTGATTATCCAATGATGGTTATCGGAAAATTAGGAAATGGTATTTCTGGAAATGGTACTTATCAAGAAGCCGAGATAGTTTTACCTAACAATTTGGATACAGATATGACCTTTACATATGTATTTGCCCCAGATGGTGTAAACTTCGATGAAGCTAATAAAGTAACAGCGGTGGTAGAAAAAACTACTAACGTAAGACCAGCAGTTAAACGAACTATTACTGTGAAATATCAAGATGAAAATGGTAAAACATTAAAAGATGATAAAGTATTGACGGGTTATTCATGGTTTAACTATAGTGTAGAAAAAGATGCAATAGATGGTTACAAAAATGTCATTGTTAAAGACAATAAGGCATTATCAGGGAAATTTGGAACTAAGGATCAAGAAATAGTTCTTGTTTATACAAACAAAGAAGTGGCTCAACCTTCAGAAACTGAAAAACCTGTTCCACAAGAAGATACTTTGGCAACTTCAAAAGCTAAGTTAAAAGAATTAGCAGATAGAGATTTAAAACTAGAAGATAGTTATAAAAAAGCTAGTTCAGAACTACAAACAAACTGGAGAAGAGCAAGAGCATTAGCGAATCGTGTACTAGCGGAAAGTAAGAATAAAGAAGAGGTAGATAATCAAATTGTAGCTCTTGAAAAAGCAATTGCTTCGATAGAAAATTCTACAGAAGCTTCGAGACCAAGTGAAGAAAAGCCTAAACAAGAAGGTAACGCAGGAAATACAACAAAACCAACAAAAAGTGTAGACGAGTTGAAAACAGAACTACAAAAGTTGGTAGAACAAGATCCAACAAAAGAAGATAACTATAAATTAAAAGACAGCCTTCAAGAAAAAGCATGGAAAACAGCTCGAGCAAAAGCGCAAGCATTATTACAAGGTGAGGCTACAGCAGAAGTTCTAGAAGAACAAGTTGGGAAACTTACTAGAGCATTAGAAACTTTGAAAGAAGAAAATAAACTTGCAAATGATAAGTCTGATAAACCAAATACAACACCAGAATCACCAGCACCAGAAGAAAAAGTATCAGAAGTCACAAGTTATACTGGAGATAAAGCTGTAATATCAAAAGTAGATGGAAAACTATTGGTGACAGTTAATGGGAAAAATCTAAAAGTGAGTGATTTAAGCTTTAGATTCCATGATGGTAACTCTTGGAAAGATGTTACTTTGAAAGTAATCAGTGAAGATTCTAACAAAATTGTTTTAGAGTTTGTTGTTCCAGAGGAGTTAAGAAATTCAACGGTCACATATAAAATTTCAGCAAAATATAAAAATCAAACGATAAAAGCAAATGGAGCTATTAATTTCAAAATAGCGTAATAAGTGATAATAGGTGGAGTTGAGACTAAAGGTATTATTTAGAATCATCCCCAAATATTCATGGAACTATAGAATTAATTATTAAGGTTGTAGATTAACAATCAACCCTAGCTATAAAATTTTTATAGCTAGGGCGATTTTTTAATTTCTTATATCAATAAGTCTCATAACTCTATCAAGATAAGTATTATTATTTTGAAGTTCTTGTTTTTCTTTTTTTACTATTTCTGGTTCATCAGTTATAATTGCTGCGGCAGGGCTCATCAGGTATTTACTAATAAGAGTAGAATCATTAATAGTCCAAACATAGACATCTTTGTTTAGTTTTCTAGCCTGTTGAACTAAAGAGTCTCGGTAAGAAAAATCTTCGATAACGAAAAAGTCAACATTGTTATTGGAAAAATTGCCAAGTTGAAGAGGAATTACATAACCAGTATAAAGTTCAGGGAACTTAGTTTCTAATTCTTCTATTATCTTAAGATTAAGTGACATATATTTATACTCTTTTTCAATATGGAGTTCTTTAATTTTATTAATTAAAATATCAATATAATTACTCGGCTCCCCACCATGGGGTTTTAATTCAACAACAAGTTTTATATTAAGCTGTTTTGCACGAGTAACAAATTCTTCAAATGACGGAATCCTACTTCTATGTTCTCCTTGCTTAATAGGAAGACCTACGATTTCATTGTAATTCATATCCTGTACGCTTTTATTTATTCCAGCCAAACGTTTAAGATTATAGTCGTGCATAACTACAAATTTATTATCTTTAGTTAAAAGAATGTCCACCTCGACATAATCAGAACCTGCTTTTGCTGCAGCTTCAAGTGATTCAATAGAATTTTCTACCGCTTTAGAAATGTAACCACGATGGGATATAGTTTTAATATTATTGTTAACTCCATTTGTATAAATAATTGTCCCGTTATATAAAGTGATACCCAGTACTAATAACCAGGATAACGCTAGTAACCATTTTGATTTTTTCTTATCTTCAGCAGGTGATGCAACTATCTTATCAGATATTTTTTCTTTATCAATAAGTACGGTAATAAGCGAAGTGATTACTGTTATTTTAGTTATAACCCCAAAGAAAAAAATCATAGAACTAACTACGGTAAAAAATAAAGTTTGAATTATTAAATTATTTCCAGTAGGATCAATATAAAGAAAAATTGCAGTTGTAGTAAGTATAATTGTTATAACGATAACACCATAAATAAGTTCAAATAACCCTAGTATTAATAAAAATTTAAATTTTCCTTTTTGTGTAAGTTTCCAGCTTTTTCTAATACTGGCACCTACTTCTTTATTACCAATTGCAGCAAGTGGAAGTGTAAATATTAATCTTAAGTTAATATAAGCAAAAAGAATAATAACCAAACTCCATATAAAAAAACCAGTATTAGTTTTCATGATTTCGCTACTGATAAATTTAGGTATATATATATTCTTAGTGATTATTGACTTTATACCGATATTAGCCGCAGGAATGGTTAGAATGAAATAACCAATAAAAAATAATATTTGGATACTGACTAAGTTACGCATTTTATTCCAAGAATTAGAAATAATATTTCTAACCGAGTAGTTTTTTTCTGTAAGTTGAGCATAAATAGCAAATGTTAAGGCGGAAAATTCTATAAACATTAGAAATGCAACAAATAAGATTAATAAGAGTAAAAGTATTAAACTCAATGGATTAGTTAAGATTGTGAGTATATTATTTTTATTAAGATTTGTTTCGCCTGCTATACTAAGGGTAAATTGAAAAATACGTCCAACAAGCCATATTCCACACAACATGACTAGCTGCAATAGTGTGGCAATAGTGATATGGGTGAAAATGTGCTTATAAATATTATTCAAAACACTTTTAAAAAGAGTTCTAATAGAAATATCCATGTTTAATTCCTTTCTATAGAAAATATCGATAAAAAGTAAATGTATTAAAGTACAATCAAAAAGATTATAACAGAAATAAATAGCATAATCAAAAAATTAAAATAAAATTAGGTAACGTTACTTTTTCTCTTGACAATCCGGATGGGTTAATGTAAAATATAAAAAGTAACGTTACCATTTATAATTTTTATTTCTGTAAAGTAAAGATGTTCTTATGAAAAGTTAAATTTAAAGGAGAAACAATATAATGGATTTAAAAAAAGTTATTAATGAAGTTGTTGAACACAGTGGAGGTGTAGATAATATTCGTAGTGTTGTTCACTGTGCAACGCGTCTTCGTATAGAATTAAATGACGAGAAAAAATATGATAAAGACAAACTAGAAGATATTGAAGGAGTTAAAGGAGTATTTTTTAACAATGGACAGCTTCAATTAATCTTTGGAAGTGGGCTTGTTCAACAAGTATTTGCGGCTTATAACGAAGTGTATAAAGGAGAAGCTTCAGTTAACGCTTCAAAAGAAGATGAGCCTAAGCGACCAAAAGGAAATCCTCTTCAACGTTTTGTGAAAATGCTAAGTGATATCTTCGTGCCGATTATTCCAGCAATCGTTGCTGGAGGGTTATTGATGGGTATCAACAATGTTCTTACAGCAAAAGATTTATTCTATACTGGAAAATCAGTTATTGAGGCAAATCCAAGTATTGCTGGTTTAGCGGATATAGTTAATGTGTTTGCAAATGCACCATTTGTATTCTTACCAGTATTAATCGGATTCTCTGCTACTAAACGTTTTGGTGGTAATCCATATCTTGGGGCAGCTCTTGCAATGTTAATGGTTCACCCAGATGTAATGAACTTCTATGTATTTGGTAAATTAGATCCAGCTACTAACCAATTGTTAGCACCTGCTTTGGATATCGTTAATCAAAGCGGTCAAGCCGTAGATGGTCTGCAACGAGTAACATCTCTTGGATACTGGGATGTATTTGGGTTTAAAATTGCTAAAGTAGGGTACCAAGGTACTGTTTTACCGATTTTAGCAGCGGCTTGGGTTCTTGCGACTATTGAAAAATTCTTACGTCGTGTTACTCCATCATGGTTAGATAACTTAACTACACCATTAGTATCGTTATTTGTAACAGGATTTGTAACATTCGCTTGGATGGGACCTGTACTTCGTGAAGCTGGTACTCTTCTTGGAGAAGGATTACAGTGGTTATACACTAATGGTGGATTTGTAGGAGCTGGTATTTTTGGTCTATTATATGCACCAATCGTTATTACTGGTCTTCACCAAAGTTTCGCGGCTATCGAAACTCAATTACTTGCAGCAACAGGTCTTACATTTATTTTCCCAATAGCATCTATGTCAAACGTAGCTCAAGGTGCAGCTGTTCTTGCGGTATTAGTATTCTCTAAAAACACAAAAATGAAATCAATTTCTTCAGCATCAGGTATTTCTGCATTATTAGGTATTACAGAACCAGCGATGTTTGGGGTTAACTTAAGACTTAAATATCCATTTTACGGAGCAATTGCAGGAAGTGCGGTCGGAAGTGCATGGATTGGTCTTAACAAAGTATTTGCATCAGCATTAGGTGCTGCTGGTCTTCCTGGATTTATATCAATTCCTGCGAACCACTGGTCAACATTTGCAATTGGTTTAGCATTATCATTCATCGTAGCATTCTCAGTAACAGCATACTTCTTCAAAACTAAGAAGGAGTTAGTTAATGCTAGCTAATAACTGGAAACAAAATCTTCATTTAGAACCTAGACATGGTTGGTTAAATGATCCAAATGGTCTAGCTTACTTTAATGGGAAATATCATATTTTTCATCAATATTCATACGAAGTAAACGGTGGTTTAAAACATTGGTATTATTATACTAGCAGTGATTTAGTAAACTATGAAGACAAAGGTGTTTTCGTATCACCAACAATTGCGGAAGAAACGCATGGTGTTTACTCAGGAAGCGCCAATGTAGAAAACGGGAAATTAGTTTTCTACTATACAGGAAATGTGAAACATAAAGGAGATTATGACTACGTTCATGCTGGGCGTGGTCATAATACCATAACATTCTCAACAGAGGATGGAATCAACTTTACTGAGAAGAAATGTCTACTAACAACAGATGATTATCCTAATATGTCAAATCATGTTAGAGATCCAAAAGTATTTGAAAAAAATGAAAAGAGTTACTTAGTTTTAGGTGCTCGTGATAAGAATGATTATGGTTGTCTAGTCGTGTATGATAAAGACACGCTCAATCACTATAAAACAATCTACTCTGAAAAAAATCTAGGTTTTATGTGGGAATGTCCAGATTATTTTGAAGTAGATGGTAAAGAAATATTTATATTCTCTCCACAAGGTATATCAAGAATGTACGCTAATTTCCAAAATATGTATCAAATAGTGTATTCGGTTGTTGAAGAAGGAATAGAGAATGTAGAAAAGATAAATAATTATAGTCTATTAGATTATGGTCATGATTTTTATGCAGCTCAAACTTTTATTGATGAAGATGGTGAACGTGTGCTAATCGGTTGGATGGCAGTACCGGATAGTAGTTATACAAATCCAACAACAAACTTTGGTTATCAACATTGTTTAACAATCCCACGTGTTGTAAATTATCGTGATGGAAAGTTATATCAAACACCTCATAAGTGTGTTAAATCATTACTTGGTGAAGAGATAAAAACAAGTGAATTTAATGGAAAAACATGGTATTATAAACAAGAAAATGGTGAAAGTTTTGAAATCATTATAGATGATTTTAAATTAAGTTATTTAGATGGTGAACTTAAAGTTGATTTCGGTACAGCAGGTTATGGTAGAGATAATAGAAAATACAAATTAGACCTAGAAAATATTGAAATAGTTTTTGACAGTTCGTCGACAGAACTATTCGCTAATGATGGTAGTTTTGTTATTTCTACTAGATTTTATCCGGAAAATCATAATGTTAAAATTTCAGCGAATAACTTTATTGCACAAAAATTAGGAGTAATTAACATAAGAGAGGAGAACTAAAATGGCGGTTTTATGTATAGGAGAAATGCTAATCGATTTTATCGGAGAAGGTGTTGGAACAATTGACACAGTAAAATCTTTTAAAAAAGAAGCTGGGGGTTGTGTTGCTAATGTAGCTTGCGTTACACAAAAATTAGGGCATAAAAGTTATTTGCTTACTTCATTGGGACAAGATGGCTTTGGAGATTTCCTAGAAAATACTTTGAAAAAAGAAGATGTAGATTGCAAATATGTATCACGAAAAGAAGATAGTTTTACGCCATTAGCATTTGTTTCTTTAGATGAAACTGGTGATCGTTCATTTAGTTTTTATTTTAAGGGTTCATCAGCACTTAGAATTAGTAAAGAAGATGTAGAAAAAGTAGATTTATCAGAGATTGAGGCTATTCACTTTGCAAGTATCGCTATTCAGGAAGAATCAAAAGAAAGTCATCACCTTCTTTTAAAAAAAGCAAAAGAAGCTGGAGTTTTAATATCATTTGATGTAAATCTGCGCTTTAACCTTTGGGATGACCACAAAGTTTATTTAGAAACTATAAAAGAATTTCTTCCTTATGTAGATGTTATCAAAGTAGCGGATAATGAGCTTGAGTTTCTAACGGGGACAACAGATATTAATATTGCTTTAGAAAAAGATTTTAAACATTTAAAAGTTGTTCTTTATACTAAAGGAGAGCATGGGGCAGAGGTTTACTACAAAGACAAAAAAGTAGTAACTACTATTCCTAGCATAAAAGCGATAGATACAACTGGAGCAGGAGATGCTTTCGCAGGTTCATTTTTATCTAAGTTGTTAAATCAAGAAAATATTGATGATATATCAACAGAAGAACTAGCAGAGATGGCAACATTTGCGACTAACTATGCAAGTTTTACGACGACAAAAACAGGAGCTATCTCAAGTTATCTTACAGAAGAAGAGTATAAATCTCTAATATAATTTCACATAAAAAGTAATTTTAGTAAGACTAAAGTTGCTTTTTATTTTTATGGTGTAAAAAATAAATATAATTATATTTACTTCTCTTTTTATGATTATTCCAGCTCCGAATTATTATAAAAGTTTTTATAACAACGAAAATAAAAATTTCATCGTTTAAAGTTTATATTTCAGAGTATAATAAATATAAAATAAAAGTTAGAAAAAGACTCAGAGATAGTATAAATTGATAAAAATAATTATTCAAATATTATACTTTTTATGATATATTGGTGTCATATGAATTTTATGAAAAGGAGAAACAATTTTAATGAAAGATTATTCTTTAAAAAATGATTTTTTAGGGGAGTTAATTGGTTCATATATCCTAGTGTTATTTGGGACTGGGGCAGTTGCAGCAGCAGTACTTTATGATGCACATCAAAGTTTATTCCAAATTGGTATGCTTTGGGCATTTGCGGTAACATTTGGTATTTATATGACACGTCATTTAAGTAATGCACACTTTAACCCAGCAGTTAGTATTGCTATGGTCTTAACTGGTAGAATGTCAGCAAAGAGACTCCCTACTTATATTTTAGGTCAATTCGTCGGAGCCTTTTTAGGAGGATTAACTGTTTATGGAGTGTATGGTTCTTCAATAGCTCAATATGAAGCGAAGAAAAATATTGTAAGAGGAACTTTCGAATCTGTTACAACAGCAAAAATGTTTGGTGAATATTATAACCAACCTGGAGGATATAGTTTATCTATACCACTTGCTATAGCAGTCGAAGCTTTAGGAACGTTTTTATTAGTACTTATTATTTTCTTATTTACTGAAGGTGCTAATGTTGGAAGACCTAATGATAATACTGCACCTATTTTAATCGGATTAACAGTAGGTTCGTTATTATGTCTATTAGCATCAATTACACAAGCGGGGATGAACCCAACTCGTGACTTTGCACCACGTTTAGTTGCATGGATGTTTGGTTGGGGTGAAGCAGCATTTCCAGATAGTAGCGGTGGCTTTTTCTGGGTATATATACTTGCACCTATTGTAGGTGGAATACTTGCTGGATATTTCTTTACATTAGTATTAGAACCAGCTATGAAAAAACAAAAAGAATTAACTAAATAATATAATTTAAAAGAATAAGGAGAATTTGTTATGACAAAGAAAACAGATTTAGTATTAGTCGGTGGATTTTTAGGAGCAGGGAAAACTAGCTTGCTTTTTGAAATGGCAAAAAAATTAAACAAACAAGGGAAAAAAGTTGGATTAATTACGAATGACCAAGCTAGCGAGCTTGTAGATACATCATTTTTAGAAACTAATGACGATATCGTAGAAGAAGTAAGTGGAAGTTGTTTCTGCTGTAACTTTAACGGTTTTGCAGATGCTATTAAACATCTTCAAGAACAAAATAATAGTGATATAATTTTTGCTGAGCCGGTAGGTAGCTGTACTGACCTTTCAGCGACAATTATGCAACCAGTAAAAGAAAAATACAGTGACAGCTTAAATCTAAAACAACTTACAGTATTAGCTGATCCAACAAGATTAAAAGCGGTTCTTAAAGATCATTCAAATCCTGGAGATTATATTATTTATAAACAATTTGAAGAAGCTGATGTGATTTTAATAAATAAAGTTGAATTATTATCTGAACAAGAATTAGCAGAATTAGTAGAAGCTACTAAGAAAGAATTTAACAATGAGAATGTACTTACTACTAGTGTGAAAACAGGAGAAGGTCTAGATGAATGGTTTAACCAAATTATCACTAGTGAAAAAGAAGTTGGTCGCAAAATTGTAGAAGTTGACTATGATACTTATGCAGATGGTGAAGCATTATTCGGTTGGTTAAATGGAACTTATAGTGTAGAAAAAGAACAAAATTTTGAAGAACTTGCTACTGCATTTTTAGCTAACTTAGCTCAAAGATTTGATTCTGAAAACTTAAACGTAGGACACGTTAAATTCTTATTACAAGGGGAAAATATTGGTTTAGTTGGAAATATTGTAGGGAAAAAAGAAACAGCCGCATTAAGAAAATTAAATGATGGAGAGGATGGAGTATTCTTAACTGTAAATGCTCGTGTAGAAGTACACCCAGATAACCTTACTGCAATTATTAAAGAAGAAATTGATAGAGTATTTAAAGAAGTTGGATATAAAGAAGAAAAATTAAATGCTTTAATTCCAGGAAGACCAAATCCAACATTTAGATATAGAGAAATTGTAAAACTATAATTTTAGTAAAAATTATTAATCTATGATAAAATAAATATGAACTTAGTTGCTTGAGTTGTAAAATTCAAGCAACTAAATTTTTAGAAAAGTTATGAAAGGAGAGAGTAGGATGTCACAAAATAATATTAAAATAAGAGTTTCTGTAGGGAAATTTTATGATGACATATCAAAAAATAAAAAGAAAACAAAAGTAGACTCTAAAGCACTTAGTATGTCGTTGGGTTATGATGAAGATATTATCAACGAATTTCCTGATGAGATTAATATGGGGCTTTCTTGTGGGAATCCAATTAACCACTTAAAAATTAAAGAAGGACAAACTCTAATTGATTTAGGTTGTGGTGCAGGTATGGATATTTTCGTTACAAAGATGAAAAATCCTAAAGTTGGAACTCTTTACGGTTTAGATAGATTGGACTCTATGTTGCAAAAAGCTCGTAAAGTAGTTGAAAGCAAGAACTTTGATAATATAGAATTTATTAAGGGTGAACTAATCGATATTCCTTTAGAGGACAAATCGGTGGATAGAGTTATTAGTAACTGTGTTATTAACCTTGAACCAGATAAACAACAAGTTTACAATGAAATCTATCGTATATTAAAAGATGATGGTATGTTTGTTATTTCTGATATAATTTTAAAACAAAGCTTACCAGAAAAGTGGAAAAATTCTGAAAAACTATATTGTACTTGAGTGGCCGGGGCTCTTCTGGAAGAAGAGATGGTCGATATTATAAAAAAAGCAGGTTTTACAAAATTCCAAATTATCAATTCAGATGTTACAGAAGAATATGCTGAAAAATGGGGTTATGGTAAGGGAATGAAAGACTATATACAAAGCGGGTTATTAATAGGTAGAAAATAATATAAAGCAGTATCTAAATAATAAACCAACTTTTAAAATTTTTTATAAGCAATATAAATTAGATAATGTCAAAAATAAAAGTAGCTAAAGTCTATGTTTAAACTAGATTTTAGTTACTTTTTATATAATTAATGATGAAATAAACTAAAGTAAGGAGTGTTGAGAAATGAGACTATTACTAGCAGAAGATGAAAGAGACTTAGCAGATGCTCTAGAAGCAATGCTAAAGCACAATAATTATTCGGTAGATACAGTTGATAATGGTCAGGATGCATTAGATTATCTGATGCTTGATGACTATGATGGAGCTATATTGGATGTTATGATGCCGAAGATGGATGGAGTAACAGTAGTTAAAAAATTGAGAGAAAATAAAAAAAATACACCTGTACTACTATTAACGGCGAAATCAGAAGTAGAAGATAAAGTATATGGTCTTGACAGCGGGGCTGACGATTATTTAACAAAACCATTTGTTATTAAAGAATTACTAGCACGTGTAAGATCTATGACAAGAAGACAGGCAACATTTACGAGTAATGTTCTTGAATTAGGAAATGTTAGTTTGAGTAAATATACTTTTGAGTTGTCTACTGATAAAGATAAAGTAAGACTATCAAATAAAGAATATCAAATGATGGAAATGCTAATGCGTAATCCAGGAAATGTTATTCAAACAGAACAATTCCTAGAAAGAATTTGGGGTTATGATAGTGATTCGGAGATTAATGTAGTTTGGGTTAACATTTCTTACTTAAGAAAAAAACTGAAAGCATTAGATGCTAATATTCAAATTAAAGCAACTAGAAATGTTGGATATACATTGGAGATAGTCGATGTTCAAGAGTCTTAGAAGAAAATTTGTTGCTTCGGCAGTAGTTAGTGTTGCAGTAGTTATAACCTTAATGGCAGTAACTCTAAATTTTATTAACTATTATAAGTTGGAGCAACGAATAGATGAAACACTACATGAAACGGCAAAATCACAAACATTAGTTGCTCTGTTCAAAGAAGGTGCAGAAAATGATTTAGTGATAACTAAAAATACATCTAGTGCTACTGATTCAACAGGTTTTTCTGTAGCGAAAGTAAATTCTGAAGGGAAGATCGAAAAATCTTATCGAGATGATGCTTTAATTTCGTCGCAGAAAGATTTGCAAAGTTATATTGATAAAATATATACTAATGGACAAGAGAGTGGTTTTATAGGAAGTTATCGATATTTAAAAGCAGAAACTAAGACTGGAAATGTTATATTGTTTTTAAATTGTCAAAGAGACTTAGAGTCTTATTATTCATTTGTTAGAAATACAATAATCATATCTTCTATAGTTATCTTATCTGTACTTATAATTATTGTAATGGTATCAAAAAAAGTAATAGCACCAATCCAACAGAGTTATGTAAAGCAAAAGCAATTTATTACAGATGCTAGTCATGAATTAAAAACACCATTAGCTATTATTAGTTCCAATACCGATGTATTAGAACTTGAGCATGGCAATTCTAAATGGACTAAAAATATTCAAAATCAAGTAGAACGTTTAACTAGTCTTGTTAATAGCTTAGTTGCTTTTAGTAGAATGGAAGAAAAAGATACAGTAGAAAGAGCGAAGTTTGACTTGACAAGTACGTTAAAATCTCGCATAAATGATTTTAATGAATTAGCTAATTTTCAAAAGAAATTTATTGCTACAGATATTGATAATAATCTTTATTATAATGGAGATCAACAAGCAATAATTCAACTAATGGATATTTTATTAGAAAATGCGATAAAATATGCTCCGCAAAATAGTGATATAAATATTAGTCTTAAAAAAAATCGTCGCTATGCAACTATGAAAATTTCAAATAAAGCTAATGTAAAAAAAGGAGATTTACGAAAAGTATTCGATAGATTTTATCGTTTAGATGAATCAAGAAATAGCCACGTTAAAGGATACGGTATTGGTTTATCTATGGCTCAAGTAATTGCTGAAAAACATAAAGAAGTAATAAAAGCGTATGCTCCTAAAGATGGAATTTTCAGTATAGAAACGCGTTTTACGCTAGATGAGAAGAAGTAGCTAGCGAAGGGATAGTACGAGATTAATTAAAAATTTATAAAAAAAGACAAACTTATGATATAATAAAGACAAGATAATTTTTATCTTGTCTTTATTATGAAATTAGGAGGAGTTATTTATGAAGCCATTTAGTAGAACAGTAGAGAAAGTTTTAGCGTGGATTGCTAATGTGTTATTAATACTTTTAACAGGAGCTCTAGTGTATATTGTATTTTTTAAAACAGAGTTAATAAGAAATAATCCAGATATAATCCAGCAAGCAGAACAAATTTTTGCTAGTAATCCGAAAACAGCAAATTTAACACCAGAACAACGTATGGATTTAATGATAGTATCATTTATAACTTATGTTGTTATTTATATTATTGTGACAATATTAACTATTTTAGGGGCATTTTTAATGAAGAAGCCTGTCTTATCAGGAGTATTTTTCTTACTAGCTGCAATAGCTGTTGGGGTTACTTCTGTAGGATGGTTAATACCTATATACCTGTTGCACTTAATTGTCGCAATTATGTTATTTGTTAGAAAAGAACCACCAACAGAGTTTCCAGAACAACAAGAACAACAAGAAACAATAAGTTATCTATAGAATTATTTATAAAATGAGGTTAATTAAGTAGTAAAAATTAATTAACTTCATTTTTCTTTTAAATAATTTATGTGAAAGCAAGGTGAGAAGATTTTATAAATTTTCATAATGTGGTATAATTGTAACAGACAATTTGCAAAGGATATGCTATGGAAAGATATACTTATAATAAAGAGTTAATAGAAAAATTGAATATAAAATACTTTATTGAAAAGTATAATTTTAACAATGAGAAGTATAATTTGGCAATTTTTTATGCACTTAGCTCTGTTTATGAGCATCATTGTAGAAAAGAGCAAAAGATACCTACTAAAAATCTTCTTTTTGGTGATTATTATAGCTTTGTTTATTATAGTTTATTAAAGTATGATTTGGATAAATTAATATTATTAACAGATGTGATGAAAATAGGCTACCTAGGATTGACAAAATTAACTATGGATATAAACTCTTTTAATAGAACTATTATAAGTCAATGGTTTGATTTTTATAACTTAACTTTTGATGAAAAAGATAGCCAAGCTCTTATAAGTTTGTGATGGTGAAAAAAATGTTAAAACAATATGATACTTTAGTACAAGAGGTACTAGAAGATATTTTCGAAATCACTCGCAGTGATGATAAGAAACTAAATACAATAATTAAGGAATATTTTTTAAATGGTGGTAAGAGAGTACGTGTATTACTACTTTTGATATGTTCAAATCTAGGTGATTTTGAAAAAAATAAAAAAAATATTATAAGAATAGCAAGCATAGTTGAGATTATTCATACAGCTAGTCTTATACATGATGATATTATTGATAAAGCGAAAACTCGTCGTGGGCAGACAACTATGAGTAGGGCTTATGGAGAAGAATATGCTCTTTACGTAGGTGATTATCTATTTGCAACGGTGCTAAGAGAGATTGCAGAATTTAAGGATGAAAGACTGCATATGTATTTATCTAATACTTTGAAAGAGCTTTGTATAGGAGAGATTATTCAAGAAGAAGGGTTATATAATATAAGAACAAGAAGAATAGATTACTTGAAGAAGATAAAAAGGAAAACAGCTATTCTTATTGCTTTTGCCACAAGTGCAGGTAGTATAGTTTCTTGTGCATCTAATGAAAATATTCAACGTAGTTATGCCTTTGGTTATTATTTAGGTATGAGCTATCAAATAATTGATGATTATTTAGATTTTGCTGGAGGAAGTGAAACTTTAGGTAAAGAAATAGGTCAAGATTTAATAAACGGAAATATAACTTTACCAGCTATTATAGCAAGAGAATATAATACAACCCTATTTAAGGATTTTTCACGAAATTCTAGTTTAGAGGAAAAACAAGAATTAATTAAATTTATTAAAACTGCTGGTAATATTTTGGATGAAACTTTAGCGATAAGTCAAAGATATTTAGAAAAAGCATTGCTTAATATAGAAAATTTAGGAAATGACAATGTAAAAGAAGAATTAGTATTCGTTATGAATAAGCTAGCAAGGAGAGAAAATTAAATGGATATTGAACAATTTTTAGAAGAATTAAAAGAGATAGACTTTAGTGTCTTAGATAGAGAACAACAGGAAAATTTTCGTTCTATCTTATTTGACAATGGATTATTTGAAGAGTGCTTGGAGCTGTCTAAAATAATTTATGAACAAAATAAAGAAGACGATGATGCAATAGAAGGGTATGTACATAATTTACAATATTTAGATAGAAAAGATGATGCCTTAGTTGTACTGTATAACGCACCTAAAACGCCATCTATTTTATACCAAGAAGGGCTAATCTATATGGAAGATGGATTGTATGAGATTGCGGAAGAAAAATTTCTTCAAGCTCGTCGCGGAACAGATTTTGATGAAGCAATTCGCGCTATCGATAAGGAACTTGTTGCAATTTATTTAACAACAGGTCAAGAAGAAAAGGCAAAAGATTTAAGTGAAAGAATTTTCCATGAAGAACAGACACTAGAAAACTTCAAAATAGCTTTTGATAATTTATTTGCTTTAGGACGTTTTGATGATGCTATTGAATTTTATAATCAACATGGTAAAGGTTATGAAGATGCTGGTATATTATTCTCATTAGCCTTTGCGTATAATCAAATACAAAATTTAGAAAAATCGAAAATGCATTTATTAAAAACTATTGCACTAGATGCTGATTTTACGGAAGCTTATTTACACCTAGGGCATATGTCAAAAGGTGAGGAAGCAAAAAATTATCTTGAGAAATATTTAGAGCTTCAAGGAGTGGCTATGAGCGCCTACTTACATCTTATTTCTCTTTATAAAGATGGCCAAGAGTATGATAAAATTCGCGTTATGATGCAAAATATTTTAACAACTCTAGGTCTTTCAGAAGAAACATTGTTTATTACAATAAATGCACTAAAAGCACTGTATGAGTATGACAAAATTTATGAACTATACAATGAGCATTCATTAATTAAAGATGATCCTATTCTTTTAGGTGCAGCGTTGAATGCATTATCTGAGGAAGAAGATTACATTGATTTTGTTGAAGAAGAGGTTGTAACTTACTTTAATGTTCTTCATGACGAACCTACATATTTGGAGACGCTAAGAAATGTCTATGACTTAACAGCTAGTAAGAGAGTGTTAGAGATAATTCAACATTTTGAACACCATCATGGACCTCATGGACATAGTCACTAAAATTTAAATCATAAAAAAGGAGGTAGGTATATTGAATTACAGTTTTAAAGATATTCATTCGAGAGCTCGTGTGGCAACAGAAACAGATAAGTATGTAGTATACCAAACATTAAAATCAAAACTGTATTTTAGTGGAAATTACCTACTTATGAAAAAAACACCAGAGACAATAGAAGAATTAGATTACTACATTTCTGCGTGTAGAAATTTTTTTAGAGATAAAGGTGTAAATTTTATTCATTTGGCCTCTCAAGAGAATATAACACTCTCTAAAAAGTTGAAAAAACACTTAAAAAAAGAAAATTATACAGAGATAAACTTAGATTTGTATTATTTAGATACTGATAATTTTGTAGAACAAGAAGATAGCGGTTATGATATAAGTTATTTAACAAAAAAAGATCTGAATAATTATTTGGAGTTCCAATATAAAATAGACTTGGAATCTAGTGATGAGGAGTGGGCAGAACATAATCAAGCTCTTCTTTATGAAGATATTAGATCTGATAATATAAAACAATTAATAGCCAAAGATGGAGATAAAATTATTGGGACAGCGAATATTATCGTAAAGGCTGACTTTTTCGAAATAGACAATCTATATGTATCACATGAATACAGGCGAAAAGGAGTTGCAATGCATCTGATTAATTTTGCTGTAAAAAATGAACAGAAAAAAAATGTTTTATTAGTTGCTGATGCTAATGATACTCCAAAATATATGTATGAAAAAATTGGATTTAAAAAAATTTCTGAACAAGATTTTTATTTAAAAACAAAACTTTAGATAAATTAAACAGAAAAGAGAAATTTGCTCTTTTCTGTTTTCAATTTATAAAGTTATATATTATTAATGCTAAATATATTGATGAATTATAAGATGTGTAGTAAACTAAGTATGAGGATGTTCATGAAAAGGATGTGAATAAGAAATTGAAAAGATTAATGAAAAGAATATTAAAGTTTTTTATTGAATCACTAGCAGTGGTTTTAATTATTTATGGAGTTTTTTCAGCAGGTGGATATTTAAAAGCGAAAAAAGATGCGAAAAATCAAGAAACAACACAGCAGGCAGAAAATAACCAAAATAAAGAACAAAAACTAGAAGAGAAGAAAAAGTTAGACACAATTGAGTTAGATAAGGCGATGAAGAATATTATATCTCAATATAAAGCAAATAATGAGATAGGAATAGTTTATAAAAACTTTTCAACGGGATATAGGTTTTCAGAAGATGATGAACGTTATTTTGCAGCAGCAAGTACTATTAAGGTTGTCTATGCGATGAAAATATATGATCGAATAAATGCAGGAGAAATACGCAAAGATGATGATATTAAATACGATCCTAAATATTTAGAAGAAGGTGGGGGGGAAATTACTAATCAAGAGAAAAAAGATAGTTATAAACTTGATTATGTTATTCAAAATATGATTCAATATTCAGATAACACTGCAACTAAGATGTTAATAGGAAATACTGCGACTGCAACGGATATTCTTGTAAAGTATTTTGCTAAGTTAGGAATAACACTACCTCCAGCAGAGGCTGAGAAAAATAGAATAACTCCAAAAATGATGGAAGCAGTATGGACAAAATTATATAATGAAAGAGACAAGTATCAAGATTTAATAAAATATTTGGAAGCTTCTAGCGATAATGAATGGATAAAACAAGGGATTCCAGATAAAAAAATTGCAAGCAAATACGGTGGAATAGATGCTAATATGCACGATACAGCTATTGTCTTTGGTAACCAAGATTACATGTTGTTAATATACACAAATAATCTTAAAAATTCTGCTAAAGGTATTATTGATATCTCAAGAGAAATAAATCAGTTAACAGAAAATAATATGTAAAACTTAAGAAGGATAATTAGTAGTTGTTTTTAATATTGCTAATTATTCTTCTTATTTGATGTGTTTATAATGTACTTGAAGAAATAAATATGTTATAATTGTTTGATATATTTAAAAACGCTATTAAGAGTTGATTTAATAGCGTTTATTTTTTAATTATTTTATTGTTGGGGAATAAATGGGGAAAGGTCTTTTAACTTAGATCTCAAGTCCACTTTCATTTTTTCGGTAACATGTGTGTAAATACTAAGGGTTATTGAGGTGTCTGAATGACCAAGTCTTTCTGATATTACTTTAATTGGGACCCCTATTTCAATAAGTAATGCTACGTGTGAATGTCTAAATATATGCGAGGTGATGTTTAATTTACTGAGATGATTAATAATTGTGTTGTAACAAATTTTAAAAATAAAATCATAGTTTGAAATAAAATCATACAGAATTTGTAAAACGTAGTCTGACACCTCAATAGTTCTTATGCTACTGATGGTTTTAGGTGCGGAAATTTTTCCATTCTGTAATTTTGTCTTATTTACTGTTATTGTTTTATTTTTAAAATCAACATCCGCAGGAGTTAGTGCTAATACTTCTCCTATTCTTAGACCTGTGTGTAACTGGATTATAGCTATATTTCTTACTTTATTATTTTTAATTCTGGCTAAAACTTTAGGAATCTCTTCACTTTCTAAATATTTTATTTTCTGCAATTCTTTTGCTTTTTCTTCTTTAGACAATCTAAACTCCAAGTGAATATCAAAAGTTGGGATGTAATATTTTTTTATAAATTTAAAAAAATTATTAAATAATCTTACCATGAATTTTATCGCCTCGGGAGAATATTGTTCTCTAAACTCAATTAGCATTTTTTCATACTTTATTTTTGTTATTTCTTCTATTTTTTCATCATCATTTAACTTTCTAATATATGTTGAATACATTCTATAAGATCCTTCAGCTAATGAAGGTTTTTTAAATTCCAAAAATTTCTGCTTATAATATCCCAGTTTTTCAACTTTTTGCTCAGGATTGAGTATCTTATTAATTTTTTCTTGCAATTCTTCGTACGCTTCCTTTTCAGTAGCACGTGTTTTGTTCGGTTTGACTACTGAAATACGCTTTGTTTTACCGTCTAAATCTTTGTAGGTCTGAACGTATTTATAATTTCCTTGTTTTGTCAGTTCTTTGTACATTAAAATACACATCCTTTCTTGTTAAATTGATAAGATGTGTGGTATAATTGTATTGTGGGATACACATCTTATATAACTCTCTAACTCTTGGCGGGGGCAGGGAGTTTTTTTTATTTAGTTTATATAGAAAATATAAAAAAAGAAGCACCCATTTTCACAGGTGCTTGCCAGTAGGGTGTTTAGCCCTAAAATAATTAATCAGTAGCAGAGAAAATCTCCACTAAAATTCTTATACACCTATTATATAATTGTTATATCGATTTGTCAAATTTTTTTCCAATTTCCTCGAAGAAGTTTTTTAGCAATAGCAATATCAATTTCTTCCATTATATCTACTGGTAATCTTATCTCACCTATCGGATCTAAATCGTTTATTTTTTTAGATATTTTTAATTTACTTACAGAAGTAATAGAGCCAACTTTGGCGTAGGAAACTTTATTATAATTATTGTATATTTTTTTTAATTCTCCTACTTTATCTTCGTCGGATTGCAACCATTTTTTTGCAATTTCCATATCTAAAGGAATATGTTTATTATTTGGATCATGCCTTTTACAAAAATCCATCCATAAATCATAGTTTTTATTATCTTTTGTTATACGATATATTCCACCTGGTAAAGGATTGCATTTGTTATGAAACATTTGCAATTCAAACATCATATATATAATTTCCTTAAGTTCTTTATTAGTTTTTTCAGCATTATTCATAATGGTAGAAAATAGAGATTTACCAATATTTACGCCATCAATGGTTTGTTTTGAACTAAGTGGGAGTATAGTAAGCTTTCCATTGCTTGGGTTATCATTTTTATCCAAAACAATTCCAAAATGAGAATTTGAAAATTCTTGCCCTATATTAATTCCAAAACGTACAAATACAATAGTTCCTCGTTTATATCGTTTAAATTTAGTGTATTTTTTATTATTTTCATCTCTAAATACTTTAGCGCGATTAATCTCATTAAATCCTAAATTTCCAAATTTGTTATTTCTAGGATTATTAGCAATACCCACAAGTATATCTCTCGCTCTAGTGAGTTTTTCTTTATTTTCGTCATTATATTTTACCATTATTTCACTTCTTTTCTCTATAATATATTTTGGTGGCATTTTAAACCCTAATGGATAGCTAAGGCTAGCTATCTAAAATTTACGTCTTAATTCTACAACTTTACCAATTATTGTTAAAGGTAATGCTTCTATCTCTTCATTAGTGTAAAAAATTGGAGCGTAAGCATTATTATTAGGTATAAGCATTATTCCCGTATCAGAACGTTCATATCTTTTGCACGTTGCATCATCTCCATTTACCATAACAATAACTGTATCTCCGTTGTCTGCCGTGCTTTGCTTTCTCACAATAACGACATCACCATTTTCTAATGTTGGGTACATACTATCACCTTTTATTTTCAAGCCGAAAAACTCTCCTTGATTTTCCCATGATTTGGGTATCTCCTCATAATCTAGTATATCTTCAACAGCAGATATAGGTATACCTGCAGGTACTGTCCCTAGGACTGGGATTTGAATACCTTGCGGTGATTGCTCGTCGTCCCATCCCATTAAGTAGTCAATAGAAGTGTTAAGATATTTAGCGATTTTTTCCAATCTGTCTGTTGGTAATTTTTTCGTATCTCCGTCTTCATATCTTTTTATTGTTGTTTCGTGGACTTGCAAAAAATCAGCTATTTCTTTTCTTGTTATTTTTCTTCTTTTTCTAGCTTGAAAAATTCTTTGTCCTACATTGCTTTCTTTCATTGTTTCCACCACCTTTTTACAATTATTATTTTAACATTTTTATTGTAAAAACGCAAGTTATTTTAAAAAAATAATAAAAAACTTGCAAAAAAGTATTGACAAGGTGAAAAATCAGGTATATAATTAAAATTGCAAAAACGCAAGAAATGGAGGTGAGATTTTGGACTACGATTTATTAAAAGTCAAAATGAAAAAAAATAAGGTCACTTATGAGACTATGGCTAAATTATTAGGTCTAACTCTAAATGGCTTTGCAAATAAAATCAACCAGACTAATTCTAGTGGATTTTATGTTGACGAAGCTAATTTGATTAGAAAAGAATTAAACTTAAGTCGAGAAGAAGCGTTCACTATTTTTTTTAACAATTAACTTGCGTTTTCGCAAGAAAAAAACATACCTAATATTAATTAAAAGAAAGGAGAAAAAATGAAAGTTGGAATAAAAGATGTTCAGATAGAAAAAACTAATATTATAAACATCGAAAAGGAACTACCTAAAACATTCTTAACGCTTAAATTTGAATTTTACAACCCAAGTACTTCTTTAACAGATATGCATGAATTTATTAAAGAAGTACAAAAGCTATGTGATATTAAAGTCCCATTTGTTTAGATATAAGTTGTGCTGCTATTTGGGAAGCAATTTGTGTAATTGCAGATATTGATTTAGTTCCTAATTTACCACTAATATCTTTTGTTTTTTCCCAAACGGTTTTAGGTCTTATTGTATTTAGGAATTCGTGCCCGTAAAAAGTAATATCGAAGATTATTGCATCAAGTATAGCAACTCCGTCAGCTTTTACAATTCGGGCGTTGATATAACCAATTTCTTCAAGTTTTTGAACTGAATAATAAATATCATCAGAACTATAGTCTAATTTAATATTTTCTAAATATATTGAATTATTCAATTCAAGGTTTTCTTCTAAGTACAGTAATACATCACGGATACAATCATAATTTAATTTCATGATAATTCACCTCCTTTGAGGTAATTATATCATAAAAAAGAAAGGAGTGATTAATATGTTCAATGCTTATGAGGATAAATTGAAAAATCCTAAAGACTGGTTAAGTAGAGATGACTTACGGAAATTTCTCGAACTTGATACCGACAAAGGAAAATTTAACGAATATATGTTGGAGTTAGAAAGTTTAGACAATTCTTACGAATATATGCAAGGGACCAAGAATACAAACATAACATACAACAAGGTCAGAATTTACAATTACATCAATTCCCAGTTGTTAAATAAGAAGCGGGAAAAGGCAAAGAAAGGAGCATAAATGCAAATAAAGAAATTAATTTTTTTAGACGATACATACCTAGAAAATTGTACCTTGTCTCACGACATACCAAAAGAAATAGCCGAAATATCAAGCAGCTTCGTGAAAATAACTTCTGATAAATCGACTATTCAATATGTAAATTTGGATTACATCCAGGTGATAATACCTAAGAATTTAAAAGTTATTTCTTCTTAGATGTTTTAGTTTGAGATAAAGCACTAGCAGCTACTGATTTAGTATTTTTACTAGATCTACCGTCACGTAAGATTTTACTAGCTTTAGTTGCAACGCTTTTAGAAGTTTGTTTTTTATTCGCCATCTTGAATCTCCTTTCTAAAATATTAAGTATTTCATTGAAAAGGTTTAGTAGTAGAATTTAATTTCCTGGAAATACTCAAATAAATTATACCAAAATAGTGAAAGAAGGTCAAACAATTATGAAAGAGTTTTACGAGTTAATAAATGAACGTTTAAAAGAATTAAATATGAGCAAATATAAGTTAGCAAAGTTAACAGGGATTTTTGAACAAACAATTTATTCCATTTTAAAAGGAGAATCAAAGAATCCTAGATTAGATCACGTTATTAAAATAGCAAAGGTATTAGATATAGATTTAAACAAATTGAAAGGAGAATAGGATATGTTGATTATTAAAGGTGAACGTTTGAATGCCAAAAGTAATATTCATGAACACATAAAAATTTCAAGTGAGGCACTGGCGGTAACTTTATACGGATTATATGAAGAAAATGATTGTGAGGATTTTGAAGATTTTTTAGATTATTTAGGAAATGAAAGTATTTTAGTTTATATAGAGAAGAAAGGAGAAAACCAATGATTAAACATTTACAAAAACGAACACTTAATCTTATCTATTGGACTTTTACAATTATTTTTATCTGTGCAGTAGCAATGACAAAAATTGAGTTTGAACAACTGTTTGCAGGGTATTTGTTGGCAACAGGTTCAATGTGGGTTGGGTTCGACAAGAGATTTAACAAACATTTTGAATAGGAGGAATTATGCATAAGAAAAAAATAGATAAAAACGCAGTTGGAAGACGTATAAGGGAAATACGTTTTTACAAAGGTCTCACACTAGAGGCTTTTGGTAAATTATTCGGTGCTAGTAAAGGAAATGTTCAACAATGGGAAGACGGTATTTCACTTCCTAATAAAGAAAGAATAAAAGATATTTGCAAAGTTGCCGATATTACCGTAAGTGAACTACTTTACGGAAGCTATGAAAAAGATATTGAAGAACTGTACGAAGGGCTTATAAGACTTCCTAAAGATGAAATTATAAATCTCATGGAAAGAGTAGCATATTATTTTAAACAAAAAGGAGGTAAAAAATGAGAGGATTTGAATTAATTAGAGGTTATGATGGCAAGTTGCCAGCAAGAGGAACGCCTTATAGTGCTTGTGTAGATTTTTACGCTTGCGAAGATGTCATATTAAGACCAGGAACTATAAGCAATGTTATTCCTACTGGAGTCAAGGCTTATATGAAAGAAGATGAAGGTTTAATGTTATATGCGCGTTCTAGTATGGCAAAGAAACATGGTCTTAGAATGAGTAATAGTGTAGGTGTGATAGATGCTGACTTTTATAACAATAAAGATAACGAAGGTCATATAACATTCCTATACGACAACATAACAGACAAAGAGGTAAAAATAGCTAAACACTCAAGAATTGGGCAAGGAATGTTTACAAAAGTACTACCTATTGAAAACGTTGAAATATTATCAAATGAACGAGTAGGTGGGTACGGAAGTACTGGGAACAAGTAAAAAAGCAGCCGTTAAAAAATAAACAACTACTTAATAAAATTTCAATTTAAAAATAACACAAAAAAGGAGAAAATGCAAGTGACAGAAAATAACGTTAAAGATCCACAACATTATAAAATTGGAAATTTAGAAACAATAGATCTAATTCAACATATAGTAAATGACTTTGGTAGTGTTTGTCAAGCAAATATTTTGAAATATGGAATTAGAGCCAATAAAAAACACGACAACCCAAAAGATGATATTCAGAAGACAATTAGATATGGTGAATTTTGGCTAAACCATTTAGATGGTAAGCCAGCAAGTAGTCCAAGAGTTGAGGAAATAGCAACCATAGACAAGTTAAAAGATATGTTGAATGAACAAGAAAAAGAGCTTATCCAGGATAAGAAGATAAAATGTGTTGTTATTAACAACAAAGAAATTCCTGAACACATTACAAAAGATATAATTAAAGAATTGTTGAGGTCGGCAAATGAAAAACAAAAGATTTAGTGAAATAATAGAAGATTTGAGGTTTACAAGTAACAAAATTTCAGACCAATTAGACAATGTTGAATTTGATAGCATAGAACGAAGAATATTAAGACAAGCACAAGATATCTTAGACAATAGGGTCTGTGAAATGGAGGACTTCAAAAATGAGGAAGAATGTTGGAGTTAGCTATTACATTCTTGAATACTTGAAAGAATTAGACTACGGAGCAAGATTAACTGATTTTTATAATCACTTTCCAGACACGAAAGAACAAACAATTAGGTCTACATTGACTAAATTAAAAGCTAGAGGAGATGTGATTGTGGAAAATGGTAGATATTATATTAATGATACATTTGACGACGAAATAATTACAGAAACTCTAAATATAGAGAGTTCAAAATTTAGAAAAAAGAATATATATCGCAAATTTTTACAATTAATCGTTGAGAACATAGAAGTATCTACAGATCACTCAATTAAGATTCAATATATTCAAGAAGGACGTAAACTACTAAAAGAAATGAGGTGACAAGTTGGAATATAAAATAATCAATAGTGGTTCTGATGGAAATTGTGTAATTATTGAAAGAATGATGATTGATATAGGTCTAAGTTATAAGAAAATCGAAAAATACTTACATAAAATAGATATGATTTTCATCACTCATCAGCACAGCGACCATGTTAAAAAAGCTACTTTGAAACAAATTAGGAAATACCATCCTAAAATTAAAATAATGTGTAGCAAAGCATTGAAAGACTATTTGAAAGATAAAGATTTAATAGTAGTTAGGAGCAACATTCAGTACAACATCAAATTAAAAGATACAATTGTAACACTTCAGCCTTTTGACTGCGTTCATAACGTTCCAACACAAGGAATAGTGTTTAAATACAATGATGAATACGGGATATACGCTACTGACACTAACACATTGGAGAATAGTTATGAATGCAATTTAGGAGATGGATTATACGATTATTTCTTCATTGAAGCTAATTATGATAAGTACAAAATTAAAGCAATAGATAAGAGTAAATACGGATATGACGTAATTAAAAATGCACGTAGACATCTTAGCAAGCAAGATAGTTATGATTTTTATTTGCTAAATAGACGTAGTGAAAATAGCAAATATATAGAATTACACAAGAGTAGTAGATTTTATTAGGAGGACATTATGGTAGAAAACGAATTAGTAGAGGTTAAATCCTCAATGGATATTATTCCAAAACTTATAGGATTTAAAATTGATAGTGAGTATATGAAATCACTTGAAGATGAAGTAGATAAATTTATTGAAACATCGAAATCAACAGTTGTTACAGAGGAAACACTAACAGCTAACAAGAAGTATGTAGCAGAACTTAACAAGAAAGTTGCTTCGCTTAAAAACTTAAAAACACAGGCTAAAAAAGTGGTATTAGGTCAACTTGATACATTAAACGAACAAGCTGACTATTTAATAGATAAGATTTTAGAAGCAGATAATATAGTTCGAGATCAAAATAAAAGAATTGATGAAGAGAGAAAACAACAATTAGAAAAAGAAGTATTACAAGAATTTAAAGGTTATTCTGACAGTTATGGATACGAATTATTCAACTTTGACACATTCTTACGTTACAACTCTATTAAGTTGAGTACGACAGTTAACAAATACAAGGTTGCAATTATTGAATTTATTGAAAGAACATCAAATGAATATGAAATTCTGACAGATTTAACAGAAGATATCAACGTTTTAAACGTATATATAGATGCTGTAAATAACGGTAGGTTAAATAATGCATTGACATTAGCTAAACACTCTCACGAGCAAAATAACGCTGTTAGAGAGGAAATTAAAAAAGAAGTAAGAGAAGAGATTAAGAAAGATAATTTTGTAATTACTTTGACTAATGAAACGGATTATAAGCGAGTAATAACTTATTTAAAAAAATACAATATTAAATTTAAGGAGAACAAATAATGACTAACAAAATTGAAGGATTAAGATTATTAGCGGTAGAAAGAGAAGAAGATTATCAAGCAACTTTAAAACTTGCAGATTTAGAAAACAAACTAGTATATGAAGTTAATTTCAACAAACGTGAATTTAATAGAGATACTAAAAAATGGATACCTAGCGAAGAAAAAGAAAAGAAAACCGAAGAACACTGTTTAAACGACGTCGGGTTTTCTTTTGATGAACTAGAAAAAGCGATAGGAAGTAATTTTGACGTGTACGTTTATGAAAAATTCAACTCATTACATGAAGTTAAACTTACCAACAAATTCCAAGCCGAGCATAAAGGAAAATCATTCCAGACAGTGATTGATGAAATTGAGGACAATGGAACAGCTATTGTAATTAAATACCAATGGAGAGGTGAGCCATATCAAAGCAAAATGACTTATGCGGATTACAGCGAAGATTTAAAAGAGTGGTTTGTCAATCCTCAAAAACGTAAAAAACAACTTGATAAATTCTCTGATAGATACGGAGTTGCATGGGAAGACAAAGACGAATTAATCGGTAAGAATATTATCGTAAACGTGAAATGTGCTTTCGGTAAATTCTATTATGGAGAGATTACACTACTAGAAGAACTATAGGAGATAGATTATGAATTTAGAGAAAGTTGTTATATACGACATTGAAATCTTTAAACACGACTTTCTCTTAGTGTTTAAAGATGTTAACAAAAATGAGGTGGCTACTTTTCACAACGAAGTAGCTACCGAAAATTTCAATCCTTTCTTATGTGATGAATTGGGTATTAAAATTTGTAATTCTGAAGGTGTGTATATAGTAAAGCTAGAGGACATTGTATATTCACAAGTATTAGTAGGATACAACAACTACTATTATGATGATAGAATTATACAAGAATTCTTGTCAATGTTAGATAAGGATATTGATTACATCAACAAAAGAATTAAACAAGTCAACGATCTAATAATAGGGAATAAATTTACTACTAGATTCAGAAATGAATTTGTAAGCCTTGACGTATTCCAACAAATAGACGTAGGTAGACCATCTCTGAAGATGATAGAAGCTAATAAAGGAGTTTCTATCGAGGAAAGTACAGTACCTTTTGATATAGACCGACCGCTAACAACTGAAGAACTAGCAGCAACTGTTTATTACTGTAACTACGACGTTGATCAAACTATAGATATTTACAAAGACAGAATTCATACATATTTTGTACCTAAGATAAATCTAGTTAAACGTGTTATAAAAAATGAAAAAGACTTCAGTAGGTACCTTAGATTTAACACTACTACTTTGGTTGGAAATTTATTTAAGCAAGATGACTACGGAGAAAAAGATTTAGTTGGAAGTCACGTTTATGATGTAGTGCCAAAAGAAGTTAAAAAAGCATGGTTAAATTTCAAGGATAATTTACTAATTAATCCCAATAAGAACAATGAGGCTCTTATTGTAGGAGAACACAAGAATATAAGCGTTAGAGATCTAGACTGTGATATAGAGTTCGGATACGGTGGGTTACACGGTGTACCAGTAGAAAATAAAGGTAATATCATTATTGCAAGTGATGTTAAGCTGCTGGACGTTGCTAGTTTATACCCTACCATTATAGGTAACTTGAAATTATTAGGAATTTACACAGACGATTACATTCAAATGAAATACGATAGGTTAAAAGTTAAACACACGGACAAACCATTGTCGGATAGTTTAAAACTTATCTTGAATAGTACATATGGGGTAATGAATAGTAAGTATTCACCTATTAATAATCCTGTAGGAGCTTACAGTGTGTGTTTCTATGGTCAATCGTTATTGTACGACCTATCAAAAGAATTATACAAAGTGGGTTGTAAGTTGATTAATATCAATACAGACGGTGTTGCTTTCACAACTGATACTGATGGATATAAAGAAGTATGGAAGAAGATAGAGGAAAAATACAATATAACTCTTGAGGAAGATAAGTTTGTTAAGTGGATTCAAAAGGACGTTAACAACTACATTGCCGTGACTGAAAAAGGTAAAGTTAAAGTTAAAGGTGGAGCGTTTAGTAAGTATCAAAAGACAGCTTCACATAATTACAAAAACTATTCGAATGCTATTGTTGATAAGGCAATAGTTGAGTATTTGACTAACGATATTAAACCACTAAATACAGTGCTTAAACATAAAGACGATAATGAGTTATTCCAAATCATTCTTAAATGTGGGGGTACTTATTTAGGTACTGTTGATGAAGATAAAAACCTACTTAACAATAAGGTAAACAGAGTTTTTGCTTGTAAAAAGAACAATCCTAAACGAACTAAACTCTATAAAGCCAAAGAAAGAGAAGACGGTACACTATCTTTAGCAAACTTTCCAGATGTTCCAGATGACATGCTTGTATTTAATGGAGATGTTAAAGATTTAGATAGTAATGAAATAGACTTATCGTTCTACTTGCGTTTAATTAACTCTAAACTAGATGATTTAGGTCAAGTAATGGAGGTGGTGTAATGTATGTAGAATTTGTAAAAGGAATGAAATTCCCAACTAGAAATCCAGAATACTCTGATTTTCTTGATAGTTTTGAAGACGCAGGACATGTTATTGAAGATGATGAAATAATTGTTGATATTGATAATTTCAGTCATGAGTTTTGCCAAAACTTAATTGATTATTTTGGAATAACCACCAAGACAGTATGGACTGATCGAGGTGTACACTTATATTTCAATAAAACAAACTCTAAGTTAGGTAAGAAAAACGGGATATGCGCATTAGGAATACCTGTAGAACTTAAAAATAAAACTAATAAATACATTACGGTCAAAAGGAATGGAGTAGCTAGAAGGGTCGATAATGAGGATATTAAAATGGACTTTCCAGAAATGTTTGCTATTAAAACATACGATAATCTCAGCGATCTAGATGAAGGAGATGGGAGAAACAATGCGCTTTTCAAACATTGGAAAAAACTATTGAAAAGCACAGTAGAAAATAAAGAGGAAATTGTTAAATTTATTTCTGAACATGTATTCCCAACTGCTTTACCTCTTAAGGAAGTGGATAATATATTAAAGAACGATAGTTCAGATGAGAAAATAACTAATGATGAGCAACAACAAGTAGACGCTATTAACATTATAAATAAATATAAATGTGTAAAATATCAAGCTACATTATTTTTTAAAAATGGTGACAACTACTCAAACGATATTGACGATTTTAACTACTTACTTTCTAACTATGTATTAGGTAATAAATCAGCCGTATATATTGAGAATGTTAAAAAACTGATAATGATGAAAACAAGGACTATCCATCAAGATGATATGTTCATTCAGTTTAAGAATGGTATTTTAAAAAACGGTGAATTCATAGAGTTAATAACTGATGAATTTACACCTTATAAAATTAACGTAAATTATAACCATAATGCACCAGTTGTGCCAGTGGTGGACGAATACCTTCATAATCTTTGTAATAAGGAAGAAGAGTATATTATGCACGTTCTAGAGGCTATTGCAACTAGCTTTATACTAGACGTTGAACTAAAACGTCACTTGAGTAAATTCTGGATGTTTTACGGAGACGGTGGAAATGGCAAAGGTACGTTACTTACTATTATACGTAAGATATTAGATGATGATAACTGTAGTAGTTTAGATTTATTCGATTTAAAAGACGACAGAAAGATAACTTCAACTGTAGGTAAACTTGCTAATTTAGGCGATGATGTAAGTGCAAAGAAAGCAATGGATGATGAAACAACTAAAAGATTGAAGAATATAACATCTGCCGACTCAATAGAGTTCAGACCTCTATATAGTCATCCTAGAAAAGCAATAATTGCTCCTACGTTGATATTTACTACAAATAAAATTATCAAAACATGGGAAAAGGGTAATTCAATCAAACGTCGTATTATTTGGTGTCCTATGTTGTACAAGCCTAAGACTAAAGATCCTAAATTTATAAGTAAACTGACTACTCCAGAAGCGTTAGAGTATTGGATTAAGTTAATAGTAGAAGCATATGTAAGGTTATATAAGAACAAACAGTACACAGAAAGTAAAACTATCAATGAGTTTACAGAATCATATCATAGTGAGAATGACCCACTAGAGGAATTTGTAGCAGAATTAAATGTATTTGAAGATGTTCTCGACAAAACACTAGAAGATTTCAGAGATCTATATCTTACATTCATCGATGAACCCGACCCTAAAAAATTTCCGCGCAATCGTCTTAAGGAAGCAATATTAATTAAATACCCTGAACTAGAATACAAAAAAATCAGGGTCAAAGGTAATAGTCAGAATAAATATAAATCTACTTTTTTAGCAAAAAACAGCTAATGTTCTTTATATTTACAAAATAAAGAGAACAAAATCAAAGAAAAAGAACAAAGAAAGAGAACAGAAATTTTCAAAAATTTTCATTTTTAATCTTTGGTTTACTCTACTATATATACTTATATATTCTTTTTCTTTTAAAAAAAAGAAAATAAATAATAATAATATATACACATTCTGTTCTCTTTTTTTTCTTGAATGTACAAAACTTTATTTTTTGTAAAAATTATTCCAGTATTGGGAATATAGGAATAATTTCAATATATATAAAAGTTTTGAAAATCAAAAGTAGAACACGAACAAAATGACGTAAACCGTTGATATTACTGAGATAGGAGAGTGTAGGAGAAGTGGAACAGAGGGAAAAAGAAAGAGCAAAATTCAAAATGACCAACCTACAAAAAATAATGGATGAAATAAAAATAACCGACAAAGAATTGTACAAAGTTTCTGGAGTACATTTTAACGTCATTAAATTAATTAGAACTGGACAAAGACTAAGTCCGCGATTTAAAACATTGAAGAGATTGGCAGACGTATTAGGATGTAGTCCAAAGGATATAGGAGGATAAGGAGGTG
>ERZ773100.115-NODE-115-length-49844-cov-4.854888_pt1 | contig 49844 bp, 37 predicted proteins | sample MGYA00511119_ERZ773100 | MGnify/ENA primary metagenome ERZ773100 (study PRJEB29015, sample SAMEA2738000) | human oral metagenome | biome: human oral; feature: human-associated habitat; material: dental | place: China | collected 2111 ...
AAGACGAACAAAAGACGAACAAAAGACGAACAAAAGACGAACAATGAACGAAGAAAGGACGAAGGATAATAAGAGTAAAAATATATCTAAACTGTATATAAAGCGGTGCTTTGGTAGAGAAAACTTATTTTTTTAAAATAATATTTCGCTCTTTTAAAAAAAAGTAGTACTTTCGCACTCTGTAACAGCACTTATGAAAAAGTATGAAAAGAGTTTTACTATACAGTAGTTTTTTAGTTGTTTTTTTGCTATATTTAGCTTGTACACCTAATGCTAATACCTACTATAACCGTCAGATGCAACCTATTGTTACCAAGTATAATGTACTGTTCAATGGGGAGGAAGCATATGCCAAAGGTCTTAATGAACTACGCGAAAAATATCAAGATAATTTTAGTGAAATTCTACCCGTAGAGCCTATCGGTATGACAGGAAAAGTGCAATTAGATGGTACAGGTAATGCTGATTTTCAACGTGCTGAAGAAAAAGCTATTAAAACCATTCAGAAACACTCTATGGTTTTTAAAGGAGTACAACGCAACTATAAAATTGACGACGCTTATATGTTACTCGGTCAAGCTCGTTATTACGATGAGCGTTTCTTTCCTGCCTTAGAGGCTTTCAATCACCTGCTTACGAACTACGGAACGAGCGAGCGTATTCCTGAGGCAGCGGTTTGGGCACAAAAAGCTAATCTCCGTTTAGGTAAAGATAAAATTGCTATAGAAAAACTCACTGAATTTTTAAAAGAGAATCCTAAATTACGCAAAAATGATAGAGCTGAAGCCTATGCTACCTTAGGACAGGCTTATATCAACCAAGAACAATATCCTGAGGCTGCCGATGCGCTTTACAATGCTGGTAAATACACTCGTAATAAGGCTTTACGCGGTAGATATTACTTTATTGCAGCTCAGCTTTATGAAAAACAGCATCAAAAAGACTCTGCCGAAGTAGCTTTTGAAAAGGTTGTGAAGCAAAACTGGAAGATTCCGCGTAAGCTATGGGTAGAAGCCCAAGCAGGAAAGGCTCGCAACAAAACATTTACCCCTGAAGAAAAGGCTGATTTTTTAGCTTACCTTACTAAACTTGAACGCCGTTATGAGCACAAAAACTATCTCGATGTGCTTTACTACACTCACGGCGAACTTTTAAAAGACGATGATAAGCGTTTGGCTACCGATTTTTATCGCAGTTCTCTTTCCAACAATAAGAATAACAATCCGTTAAAAGCAAAAGCTCATACACGTCTCTCTGAATTATTTTTTGACCAAAAAGACTACACGGGAGCTTATCAGCATTTGGATAGTACTCTTACTTATATCCCTGAACATACCTTTGAACATCTTTTTATTCGCAGAAAAAGAGATAACTTGTCCAAGATTGCTGAGTTAGAATACGTCGTTAAGAAAAATGATAGCATATTAAAAGTTATGCGCTTGCCAGAGACAGAACGCCGTGCGTATTACCAAAAACATATCGATTCTGTACAGAAAGCAATTGCTCTTCGCACACAAAAGCAACACAATAAAAAGATTGCCAACACAGGTATGGGGGTAACGATGCCCGATGCTACTACTGAAAAGGGTGGCAAGTTCTATTTCTACAATCCGATGAGTGTAGCTTATGGGAAACAACAGTTTCAACAATATTGGGGAGACCGCAAATTGGAGGATAACTGGCGTTGGTCGAGTATGGGGAATGCCAATGTGGCGAACCTCACTGTCTCAGCTACTACACAACAAATAGCTGAAAAAGAAGTAGAAACTCCCGATACTTATCTTTCTCAACTTCCTAAGACCGAAGCCGAAATCGCTCAACTTAACATCGATAGAAATAAAGCCCTGTACCAGTTAGGCGTGCTCTATCGCTCTAAATTCAGTGAAAATGAATTGGCTATACAACGTTTAGAACGTGTTCTTGCCAACAATCCTTCTCCCGAATTAGAAGTAGTTACACTTTATGAGCTCCAAAAGAATTACACTGATACTCATAACCCCAAAGCTGAAACCATCAAAGGGCGACTACTTGCTAATTATCCTAATACCGATTATGCAAAACTATTGCAAGGAAGTGAAACCTCACAACAAGAGCGCAATAAACAGGCACAAGTTTTTGTTGATACCCTTATAGCTCGATACAATCGCGGTGAAATTATCGAGACGGCTCACCAGTTGCAAACAGAAGGGGCGCAGTATCGTGAAACTTCAGTAGCACCTGCTATCGCACTGTTGCAAGCCAAAACAACGGCACGTTTAGAGGGGCTTGCTCCTTACCAAGCGCAGTTACAGCAGATAGCGACTAACTATCCTGCCACTGCTGAAAGTGAAGAGGCTAAAAATCTATTAGATGAGCTTAAAGATGTAGAAACCGAAGATTTTGTTACTGACGATAAGGCTACGAAATGGAAAGTAGTCATTACAGGTACGGTTTCCGAGACACGTACAACTATAAAAGAACAACTTACCCAGAAATTAAAGGCAATTTCTGAGGTACTTACCCTTTCAGAAGACCTCTATAATGCCGATGAAACTTGGTTGGTAGTTCATAATATCCGCGATGCTTATTCAGCTCAGAGCATTGTTACTGATTTGAAAGAGTTCTTGAAGAAAAACAAACTATCTGCTTTTGTTATAGCCACTGAAAACTACCGATTGGTACAAATTCGCAAAGACAAAGAAAAATTCTTGGAGAAAGAAAAGAGTGAAAACTAAGTCAGCTTATAGTATTTGTTGCTTTATGGCTTGTCATTCACCTTTATTTTAGTATCTTTGCGCCTCATTTAGCAAAAAAACAATATGAAATTAAAACACGCATTCCTTATTATTCTGTTGGTACTTATCGTCGACCAATGGAGCAAAATATACATCAAAACACACTTTATCCTCAACGAAGCCGTAACCGTTTTCAGTTGGTTTCAAATCTACTTTGTAGAAAACGAAGGCGCAGCTTGGGGTACTAAAATTCCCGGCGAATACGGCAAACTCATTCTTACCCTCTTTCGCATTGTAGCGGTAATAGGTATCGGCTATTGGCTGGTATCGGCAGTGAGAAAGCAACAACCTAAGATACTTATCATTTGCATTTCTTTGATATTGGCAGGAGCACTGGGCAATATCATCGATTCGGTGTTTTACGGCATAATTTTCGACCATAGTTATGATAATATTGCTACCCTATTTGCCGAAAATCCTTACGGAACCCTCTTGCACGGCAAAGTGGTGGATATGTTCTACTTCCCTATTATCGATACTACACTTCCCAGCTGGGTACCCTTTTGGGGAGGCGAACGCTTTCGTTTCTTCGAGCCCGTGTTCAATGTGGCTGACTCTGCAATATGTATAGCAGTGGGGCTGATGATTTTATATCACAAAAAGATATTTCCTAAAAACTAAATGAATACAAAAACACTTGAAGACTTAGAGTTCCCTATGGTACTCTCTCATTTGTCTGACCTTTGCCTTACTGAACTCGGCAAGAAATACGCCTTACGTATCAAGCCTTTCGACAATCAGGAGACGCTGTTATTGGCACTGAATCAAACCAATGAATACCTATCGTCTTTTGATAATAACAACACAATCCCTTCACACTATTGCGAATCTATCACTTCCGAAATTAAACTTCTATCTATTGAAAACGCCTTGTTAGAAGTGTCGAGTATTAGGAAGATTCATCGTATCAGCGAGGTTGTAAATACCCAAATTCTCTTCTTTAAGAAGTTCAAAACACTATACCCTACCCTTTTTGAAACGGCTGATAGTATCGAGTATACTACCGAACTGCTGAACGCTATCGATAAAGTGCTGGACAAGTACGGCGAGATAAAAAACGAAGCCTCTCCTACGCTTGGCAATATACGTCGTGAGCTGAGCGCCTTGAAAGGAAAACTAAACGAGAGTTTCAACCGTGCTCTCGCCGAGTATAACACTGCCGACTATCTCGATGATATCCGCGAGACCGTAGTAGAAAACCGTCGCGTGCTGGCAGTGAAAGCGATGTACCGTCGAAAAGTACAGGGTACCGTATGGGGGAGCTCAAAAACGGGTAGCATAGTGTATATAGAACCGCGACAAACCGAAATCTACTCTCAAGAACTCTCCAATCTGCTTTATGACGAAAAAGAGGAAATCCAGCGTATATTAAGAGAACTTACTGCCTTCATCAGTCAGTTTGCCGACCTGCTGAAAGACTATCAGCGATACATCACAGCCGTTGATATTATTTGCGCCAAAGCCAAGTACGCTCACCAAATGAACGCACTTTTGCCAGAAATCACTCAGGAGCGCGAACTATTCCTCCGTGAAGCATATCACCCTTTGCTGTACCTGAGCAATGCCAAAAAAGGTGTTACTACCTTCCCTCAAACCATAGAACTGAATGATGAAAATCGTATTATCGTCATCTCGGGACCTAATGCGGGCGGAAAAAGTATTACGCTTAAAACCATTGGCTTATTACAATTAATGTTACAAAGTGGAATGCTCGTTCCGGTGCATCATCGTTCTAAAATGTGTTTGTTTGAACGCATTCTTACCGATATCGGCGATAACCAATCTATTGAAAACCACCTTAGCACATACAGCTACCGACTTAAAAATATGAATTACTTCCTCAAGAAGTGCAATCACCGCACCTTGTTTTTGATAGATGAGTTCGGGACAGGTAGCGACCCCGAATTAGGAGGTGCTTTGGCTGAAATATTCTTAGAAGAGTTCTACCACCGAAAGGCTTTTGGGGTGATTACCACCCATTACACCAATTTAAAAATGCTGGCAGATGAATTGCCCCACGCCAGCAATGCCAATATGCTTTTCAACGATAAAACCTTAGAGCCCATCTATAAGCTAATAATAGGCGAAGCGGGAAGTTCTTTCACTTTTGAAGTGGCGCAGAAAAACGGTATTCCGTTTAGCCTTATCAATCGGGCTAAGAAAAAAATAGAAAAAGGAAAAGTGCGTTTTGATGCCACTATCGCCAAATTGCAGAAAGAACGCTCCAAAATGGAAAAAACTGCCGAAACCCTGAAAGATGAGGAAACCAAAGCCCGCGAAGAAGCCAAACGTTTGGAGGAACTCAATGATAAAGTAAAAAGCAAGCTCATAAATTATCAAGAGCTCTATGACCAAAGCCAACGTATGATTACCTTAGGTAGTAAGGTAGACCAGATAGCCGAACGTTATTTCTACGATGGTAAGCGTCGCCCTTTGGTATCCGAATTTCTCAAACTCATTGAAATGGAAAATGCCAAGCGCAAACAAATGAGCAAAGAGGAACGCACCAAGCAAAAAGAGGAGAAAAAAACTACTACCGAAGAAGTTCATAAGCAAATGGAGGCTATCCGCCAGCAACGCAAAGAAGAGAAGAAAGAGCGCATTGCCCAAGAACGCGCCGAAAAGGAAAAGCTACAACGCGCCCTTTCAGTAGGCGACCGTGTGCGCATTAAAGACAGCCGGAGCGTGGGAAGTATCGATAAGATTGAAAAAGGCAAAGCCATAGTAAATTACGGGGCGTTTACTACCTCTGTTTCTTTGGACGAATTGGAGCTCGTACAGAAAATCCGATAAAGTTCAACTTACCGAAAAGGCACCTTATTAATATTTCAAAAAAGTGATTGTTTTTTGAACAATCACTTTTTAAGTTCTTTATCTTTTTAAAGTGAATAGAAAGTCACTTTTTGAGTTGCCGAACTTTATAAAATCAATAGCGAGCCACTTTTTGAGTAGTTTAACTTTGTAAAGTTATAAAAAAGTGTACTTTTGCGGATTGTCCCCCTTCGGAGGGGGAACGGGGGAGGTCTTTTCTGTGTAAATTATTACAATTATAATACAAACACCATATACTAATATTGATTTTTCATATATCAATAAAAAACTTTGAAAATAATTTTGGATATAAAAAAAGGAATTCGTAATTTTGTCGCATAAAAACGAGGATTATCGTTATTAGGATAATTCCTAATTTATACTATTATATTATTTAACAACCTCAAAAAATATTTTCTACTTATGAAAAAGGAGAAGTTAATCAATTTAGACCTTGCTCGCTTGCATAATGCCGAGTTTAAACAATTTTTAGTGCGATTTTTTGAAGATTTCGGCAAGACTGATTTAAAATTGGAAACAGATGCTGATTTTAAAGTGTTCTTCGAAAAGTTAAAAGGCAAAATTCCTTCTTATGAAAAGGGATTGGAAAGAATCCGTTCTAGTGAAGAGACCAAAAAACTCGCCGAACTTGACCACGCAAGAGATACCGATATGCGTGCCTTGCGTTTGAGTATTCGCCCCTATAAATATGCGAAGACGGACGATAAGAAAAAGGCTTTTGAAACGCTAAAAAGGCTTATAGACTCTTATAAAGATGTATCAAAAGAAACGTATGAGGAAGAAACCAGCAACCTTACAACCCTCATTACTCAGCTCAAAGCTGAACCTTATGTAAATGCAGTGAAAACCTTGCAAATTAAGGAGTTTGTAACTGAGTTGGAAAAATCTAATAAAGCGTTTGATGAACTTTTTTCGCACAGGTCGTTCCAAACCTTGCAAAAAGAAGCCTATCATATACGTCCGCTACGCAAAGAGCTCTCAGATGATTACCGCAATATGGTAAATTACATTGTAACCCTATCGGGGGTGAAACAAGATGAGTTCTACAAAAAGACGTTGGAGGTCATCAATAACAGCAGGAAGTATTACGCCGATGTGATAGCGCGTAGAAAGCCGAGTGCTTCCTCTGCCAAAAACAAAGAGAATACAAATGTTACCCCATAAACTATGGAAGTGAACATACATCCCAGCTGGAAGTCGGTATTACAAGAAGAATTTAATAAGCCGTATTTCAGTCAGCTCACCGATTTTGTAAAGAAAGAATATGCCGAAAATATCTGTTATCCCAAAGGAAAGCAAATATTTTCGGCTTTCGACCATTGTCCGCTGGACAGGGTGAAAGTAGTTATCATCGGGCAAGACCCCTATCACGGCGAAGGGCAGGCAAACGGTTTGTGCTTTTCGGTACACGATGGCATTGCCCACCCACCTTCACTTATCAATATTTTTAGGGAAATAGGGCAAGATTTAGGTACCTCCTACCCTATCAGTGGCAATTTGGAGCGCTGGGCATCGCAAGGAGTTTTGCTGCTGAACGCCACTCTCACCGTAAGAGCCAACGAAGCTGGTAGCCACCAAAATAAAGGGTGGGAAACTTTTACTGACGCTGTTATTAAAGCAGTTTCAGCACATTGTAACAATATAGTGTTTATGTTGTGGGGTGGTTATGCCAAAAAGAAAACAAGCCTTATCGACCCGGCAAAACATTGTATTCTTACCTCAGGGCATCCCTCTCCTTTGAGTGCAAACAAAGGCTATTGGTTTGGCAACAAACATTTCAGCAAAGCTAATGCCTATCTTACATCCGTAGGGAAGGAAGCCATAAACTGGTAATTAGATAGAAAAAGTTATGAGTGTTTATTATCTATCATTCAGCATTGAGCAATATTTGGGTTTTCTCCTTTTTGTAGTCATTTTCCTAATTGGTTTTTGGCTATTCTGCCTTTTATGTATGGTTATTCCTTATTGGTTTATCGGGGCGATAAAAGAGCGACTAAAAGAAAGAAAATCAACTAAAAGCAATATGCTTTCCCAAAAAAACTAACTACTGATGACATTAAAAGAGAGAATACATAACCTTCCTATTATCAAGCAATTCGTTAGCTTTTTGAAAAGTATTCCTTTAGCTAAGAATGCTTTTTCATTATATGATTTGCTCGAACTGTATACCGCAGGGATTATTAGAGGTGCACTTACCTATCGGGCGAGCGCTATCTCGTATAGTTTTTTCTTGGCAATCTTTCCTTTTTTGCTGTTCATTTTAAACTTAATCCCTTATATTCCTATCGAAAATTTCCAGGGAGACTTTTGGGCTTTTATTGAAGATATGCTTCCCCCAGGTACGCACGATTTCTTTTCGGATATTTTTTTCGATATCGCCGATAAAAAACGTGGTGGCTTGTTGTCTTCGGTATTTTTTCTTTCCATTTTCTTAATGACCAATGGTATTATGGCAATTTTTGGAGGGTTTGAGTATTCGTACCATCGGCAAATCACACGCACCTATATCAAGCAATATCTCTACGCACTAATGGTAGCAATTATTTTGGCGCTTCTTGTTCTATTTGCTGTGATTGTATTCATTTATTACGAAGTGTATTTAGTGCCTTACCTCGATAAAATCAATTTTATTACCGATTACGAAACGCTACTTAAAATATCGAAAATAGTTTTCGTCGCGCTGATTACCTACTTCGGTACAGGACTACTGTTTTATTTCGGCACAGTTGAAGGCAGGGAAAGTAAGTTCTTTTCAGCAGGTTCGCTCTTTACAGTGTTATTGTTCGGCGTGACAACCTATTTGTTCGGTATTTATATTGAGAATTTTTCTCGCTATAACCAGCTGTATGGGTCTATCGGGGCATTGCTTATCTTCCTGCTTTATATATGGTTAAATGCCAACATATTGTTATTGGGGTTTGAACTAAATGCTTCGCTTCTGAAACTTAAAAAACACGACTGATGTATTTCGTAGATGTAATCTTGCCGCTTCCGCTTTCTAAACTTTTTACCTATCGTATTAATGAAAACGAAGCACATTTCTTACAAATGGGAATGCGCGTGGCTGTTCCATTCGGTAAATCGAAAGTATACACGGCTATAGTACATCATATACATACTGTTGAGCCTTCTTATGACACTAAAGACATTGAATATATCTTAGATGAAACGCCTATTGTTACTCCTCAGCAAATAGAACATTGGCAATGGATAGCCGATTTCTATATGTGCACTTTAGGGGAAGTACTAAAATCAGCCTTGCCATCGGCTTTTTTATTAGAAAGTGAGACAATAATTGAAATTGCAGAAAAAGAACTAAGTTCAAAACTCTTTACCGATGACGAGTGGCAGGTATACGAAGCCTTACATTACAAAACAGCCCTCAAAGGTAGTGAGGTGAGCAAGATAATCCCCAAAAACAAGGCACTGAAAGTGATGAAGAGCTTGGTAGAGAAAGGAGCTGCTCACATTTCCGAAAGAATATTTGAGAAATATGTACCAAAACTCATCAAATACATTCGTTTATCTTCTGAATATCGAACCGAAGAAGGCTTACAAAGAGCCTTAGAACTTTTGAAGCGGTCGGAAAAGCAAAAGAAGTTGATAATGGCTTATTTTAATTATATCAACAGAGAAGTATTGCCTTTAAAAGCAGAAAAATTATTAGAAGAAGCCAGTGTATCGACAACAGTACTAAAATCAGTAATAGAAAAAGGCATTTTTGAAGAATACTACTTACAGAAAGACCGCGTTAGCTTCGCTGATAGTGATGTTTCGACAAAAAAGATACTCAATGAGGTACAAAAAGAAGCTCTTCATCAAATTCAGGAACAGTTTCAGACTAAAAACACAGTTCTTTTACAAGGGGTTACCGCCTCTGGGAAGACTGAAATTTACATTGAACTTATCGACCAATATTTAAAGGCAGGGAAACAGGTACTCTATCTTCTTCCTGAAATCGGCTTGACGGTTCATCTTATCAACCGATTCAAGAATCACTTTGGCAAGAGCCTCTCAGTATATCATTCTAAATATAGTACGAACGAACGGGTGGAAGTTTGGAATAATGTACTAAATAATAATCCCAAAGCGCAATTGGTTGTAGGTGTTCGCTCATCAGTTTACTTGCCTTTCAAACAATTAGGGCTTGTAATCATTGATGAGGAGCACGATAATTCTTACCGACAGTTTGAACCAGCTCCTCGAATGCAAGCACGGGATACTGCTATTATGTTGGCAAACATTTTCAAAGCTAAAACTTTGCTGGGTTCGGCAACGCCTTCGTTGGAGAGTATGCATAACGTGAAGACTGAAAAGTACGGATTTGTATACTTATCAAAACGCTACGCAGATTTCCTTCCTCCTATTATCGAGCTTATCGATATTAAGGATAAGCACCATCGCAAACGTATGAACGGGCATTTTTCCGACATTCTGATAAATGAAATTACGAATACTTTATCGCAAGGGAGACAGGTGCTTCTCTTTCAAAACAGAAGAGGTTATGCTCCTATCGTGCAGTGTATGCAATGTGGCACGGTGCCCCAATGTCCGCATTGCGATGTAAGTCTCACTTTTCATCAAAGCAGTAATCAGTTGCGATGCCATTATTGCGGTTATGCGATTCCTATGCCCAAAGCCTGTATAGCTTGTGGAAGTGTTGATTTAAGAACAAAAGGCTTCGGAACAGAGCAAATTAGTAAAGAATTAGAAGTACTTTTCCCAAAAATAGCCATAGACAGAATGGATCAGGATACTACTAATGGTAAATATGGATATGAAAAAATATTATCGAAGTTCGAGCAGCAAGAAACGCAAATATTAGTAGGTACTCAAATGATCACGAAGGGATTAGATTTTGAAAATATAGGTCTAGTAGGCGTAATGAATGCCGATGCTCTCATTCATTCTCCTGACTACCGAGCTTACGAAAGGAGTTTTCAGCTATTATTGCAAGTATCAGGGCGTGCGGGAAGAAGTGCCCAACAGGGAAAAGTATTGATACAAACCTATAATCCACAGCACCCCGTAATTCAGCAAGTATTACAAAATGATTTCAGAGGAATGTATCAAAGTCAGATAGAGGAACGCCAATCCTTTTTATACCCCCCTTTTGTACAAATGATAAAAATAACTTTCAAATACAGTAATTTTAACCGAGTAAATGAAAGTGCTGAGTGGTTTGCTAATACACTTCGTGAAGTTTTTGCTTCTCAAAGAGGGATAGACGTCCTAGGTCCTGAATTCCCTCTTATTTCGCGTATTAGAAATGAATATCTGAAAGATGTTTTGGTGAAAGTACACCCCTCCGAAGTCTCTTTACGTCACACTAAAGAGCATATCAGGCGTATTGAAAACAGTTTTCAAGCTATCAGCAACTTTCGTGTTATTCGGGTAAGTTATTTGGTGGAATAATTACTATTTATTTGAGATATGAATGTTCTTTCTAAAAATATCTACATAAAAAATAAGAGGCTATCTGAATTGGATAGCCTCTTGTTCTTTTTAAAAAAGCTTTTATTTGTTGTAAACGCTTTCTTTTTTGAAGTGTTTAGCCAACAAATAATAAACAACTGCACGGTGCTTATTTCTGTTTGATTTACCGTATTTTTCTAACACAGCTTCAATAGCTTTGTCTAACTCAGGACCGTCTTTCAAACCTAATTTTTTGATTAGGAAGTTTTGTTTTACACGGTCTAACTCTGCTTGGTCAGAGCCTGATACTTTAGAAGCATCGGCGTTGTAGATAGAAGGACCTAAGCCCACAGTTACTTTTGTTAAGAACGCTACATCTGGGTTCTTTTCACCACATTTTTCTTTCAAATCTTGGGTGTACACAGCAATTAATTCATCACGTTTGCTCATAATTTTTTATATTTAAAATTATTAATGCGGTAAAGGTAGTCATTTTTTCAATACCTCAAAATATTTTAACAAAACTTTATCATTTATTTTTCTTGGTGTATGGATTTCTAACAGCTTAGGTTTCTCTGATACTTCGAAGAAATTGCTTAAATCTTTCTGTAAATCAGATAGATTAGTTGCTAACTGATAGCTAATGTCATACATTCTACAAAAATGTTCTGCTGTAAGCCTATGAGGTGTCTCAAAGAAGTATTCAAAGTTAGGGTCAGCTTTATCACCGGGTAGTATTCTGAAAATGCCTCCACCTTGATTATTGAGGAGAATCACTCTAAAGTCTTGTGGAATATATTTGTTCCAAAGAGCATTGCTGTCGTAAAAGAAACTCAAATCACCTGTAATGAACACTGTGGGCGATGCGCTTCCTACAGCAGCCCCAATAGCAGTGCTCATACTACCATCGATACCGCTAGTACCTCGGTTGCAAAACACCTTCCAAGAAGGGTGGGCTTTTATCAGTTGGGCATACCTAATTGCAGAACTATTGCTTATCTGTATAATATAATCATTAGGAATATTACTGAATACCTCACTGTACACTTTAAAATCGGAAAAAGGCATTTGGCTGATATACTCTAAATGTATTTGCTGTATCTCGTTTTTCACCTCTAACCACTGCTGTTGATAAGTAGAAGAAACATTAACCAAATCAGGGGTTACCTCCCTCAAAAAAGTATTGATATCCGCTTTAAATTGAGCTGTTAAACAGAAATACGAATCATAACCTTTGTGCAAATCTACATTATAGTGATAAGTAGGTTTATAACTACGTAAGAACTGTTTTATCTTTTTGGAAACTACCAAGCCTCCAAAAGTAAGTAATAAATCAGGTCGTAAGGCTTCTTTTAGAGCTGGGTCTCTTTCGGTATAAGTGAGCAATTTATCGATATAAGGAATAAAATGGGAGTGGTGCAAGTTAGATGTAGTTTCTGTCAGTACCAATACCGAAGGGTCTTTAGCAAGCCACTCTACATATTGTGCTTCTACACTATTAGGAGCCAATACTCCTACTAATACCATTTTTTTAGCTGAAGCGTTCCAATGTTTTACGAAATCAGTAGCTTTTCTCTCATTAATAATAGGTTTCTGAGGTTTTGCAGCTATATTCTTAAAAGGATAGTGCTCTTCCGTAGTGAGGTATAAGGGTTCTTCAAAGGGTATATTGATGTGCACCGGCAATTGCTCCTCTATAGCTGTATTCAGTGCCCTGTTTAGCTCGTAAAAATTACTCTTATCGCTATGTGCTTCATCGGATAGATTGGCATTGTAGGCACTGTGGTTTGCCAGTACATTCACCTGACGTATGGTTTGCCCGTCGCCTATGTCTATTTTGCTCGACGGACGGTCGGCTGAGATGACCACTAATGGTATATTGCTGTAAAAAGCCTCTGAAAAAGCGGGATAGTAATTCAGCAAGGCAGAGCCCGATGTACACACCACTGCCACAGGTTGCTGTAATTGCTGAGCAATGCCCAAGGCAAAAAAAGCAGCACAATGCTCATCTACGATGCTGTAACAGTTAAAATAAGGGTCGTTGGTAAAGCCAATAGTCAGAGGAGCATTGCGCGACCCTGGTGAAATAACAATGTGCTTTACTTGTTTGGCTTTACAGGCTTCTATTACGTATTGTGCTAATTTTATTTGAGGTCTTTTCATCTATTTGGTGCGCTTATTTTTATGCTGATAATACTCGTATAAGGCTACCTGTGAGCGCAAAGAAGGGGTAGTATGAGGGCGATAGGTGTTGTCCTGTGCCTGGTTAATTATACGTGCCTTTACATTGTCTGCCCAACTTATTTCGAAGGTGTCTATCAACTCTTGCTGTATTGCTTTGTCGTAAATAGGGCAACCTACTTCTACTCTGAATAAAATATTGCGCGTCATCCAGTCGGCTGAAGAGATGTAGAATTTAGGGTTGCCTCCGTTGGCAAAGATAAACAAACGTGGATGCTCCAAGAACTTATCAACTATACTTATTACCTCTATATTCTCACTCATTCCTTCGATTCCTGGCACTAAACAGCAAATACCACGTACAATCATTTGTATTTTTACTCCTGCACGGCTGGCTTCGTATAGCTTGTCTATCATTTTGTAGCTAGTGATGTTATTCATCTTCAGTTTGATATACGCCTCTTTGCCCGCCTTAGCATTCTTGATTTCTTCGTCTATCAGGTGTTTGAGTTGCTTTTTGGTATAGTGTGGAGACACTATTAGATGCTTGAATTTTTGCACATTGTAGTTGGTATCGAAGAAGTTGAACACTTTGTTCACTTCCTTGAGTATCTCCTGATTGGCAGTAAAAAGCGTATAATCAGTATAGATTTTAGCAGTAGTTTCATTGAAATTACCAGTGCTGATAAATCCATAACGTTTTAGTTCTTTACCTTCTTTACGTTCAATCACACATATTTTACTGTGTACTTTCAGTCCGCGTACGCCGAAGATGACTTTTACACCTTCTGCTTTTAGCTGTTCAGCATATCGTATATTCGATTCTTCATCAAAACGAGCTTGCAATTCTATCTGTACGGTTACTTGTTTGCCATTTTTCACTGCATTGATAAGTGAATTTACTACTTGTGAGTTCTTTGCCAAACGATAAATGGTTATTTTCACCGATTTTACCTTAGGGTCAAGAGCAGCTTCCCTCAAAAACCATATAATGTTAGAAAAAGTATGGTAAGGCGTGTATTGCAAATAGTCTTTTTCGGCAATTTTCTTTAGTAAACTCTCTTCTGAGGTGAGTCCTTGTACAGGCAGTGGCTGTATAGAGGCATATGTCAAATCCTTACGCCCTAAGCTGGGGAAGTTCATAAAGTCGCGGCGGTTATGGTAGCGCCCTCCTGGGATTACGCTGTCGGTTTTCATAATACCCATTTTCTCTAATAAAAATTGCAAGGTGTCCTTGTCTATCATCTTGTCGTACACAAAGCGCACCGGCTCGCCTTTGCGTCTGTCTTCTATACTGGTCGAAAGTTTCTCGATAAAGCTCTTGCTCAAATCATCGTCTATGTCCAACTCGGCATCACGGGTGATTTTAATCATATTTGCCGTAAGCGATTCGTAATTGAAAATGTTAAATATCTTGTGCAAGCAAAAGCGTATCACATCATCAAGCATAATAATATAATGCTTATCTCCTATTTGAGGTAACTCTATAAAACGGTCCAGAGTAGCAGGCAACTCAATAAGGGCATACTGTATTTTTTCTTTATAAACACGTGATGAAAAGAACTTTTGTACTCCTGAGGCTTTTTCGTCTTCTTCTTTTAAGGTCATTTTTACTGCCAAATACGCCACATCGTCTTTCAGTTGTGGGAACTTCTCTAAATCGTTAAGGATAATAGTAAAGAGGGCGGGGCGTACTTTGTCGTAGAAATAGGTATTTACAAAGGATTCGTGCTCAGGTAATAACGTTTTTTCATCTACTATAAATATCTGCTCTTTCTCCAATTCCTTGGTAATAGTGGCAATAATTTTCAAACTCTCTTCTTGTAGCTGTATTACCTCTTTGGTAATTTCTTCCAAGAGCTCCTTGGCGTGTACCCCCAGTTCTTTATCTGAGGTTTCGTTCATCGCCACTCGTTTTACAGTAGCGTAACGCACTTTAAAGAACTCATCTAAGTTGTTCGAGAAGATACCCGCAAAACGCAAACGTTCCAATAGAGGCACTCGCTCATCGGCTGCCTCTTGAAGTACGCGTGCATTGAATTTTAGCCAACTCAATTCGCGGTTGATATATTGATTTTTTATCTTCATTTTACTTCATTTTGAGCCATTTCCACACTTCTCTATAGCTGGCTTTTTTGCCGTACATCAAGATACCAATGCGATATATCTTAGATGCTAATTTAATGACCGCAAAGAAAGTGAGATACAAAATAACGAGAGAAATCAGTACTTCCCACCACGCTACCCCAAACGGTATACGCATCAACATTACTACGGGCGAAGTGAGAGGTATGTATGAAAACACTACCGAAATCGTACCGTGAGGCTCTTCAATTACCGAGAACATACCTACATAAAAGGCTAATATTAGCGGTAATAATATAGGCATTAGGAACTGTTGTGTGTCAGTTTCGTTGTCTACCATTGCGCCAATCATCGCATAAAGCGAACTGTATAGCAAATAACCTCCTATGAAGAACAATAGAAACACCACAAAGGTTTCCGCAAAAGGGAAATGGTACAAGGCAGCCACTATATTGTTGATTTCCGATACGTTACCCGCTCCTTGTACTGCTTGTGCAGAGGTATTTACTTCAAAGAAGGAGGGTGCTAATGCCAACAGTACACCTCCTATAACTATCCATATCGCAAACTGGGTAAGACCTGCTAATGAAGTACCCAATATCTTGCCTAACATTAGTTCAAAAGGCTTAACTGATGAGATAATGATTTCCACAATGCGATTGGTTTTCTCTTCTATCACACTGCGCATTATCATATTACCATAGATGATGATAAACATAAAAATAAGATACCCCGCTATGCCTCCAATGGTTATTTTCATTACGTTATCCAACTCCGAGGTCTTCTCTCCCGTAAAATTCTCCATTTGTATGCTTATATGCGTTTTAGCGGCATCTATCTCTTTTTTGTCAATCCCTTTTTTAGTAAGGTTATGCTGAAAGAGTGTCCGCTCCATAGCATTAGTAAGCTCACTGGTAAGCGATAACGAAGGCGACTCTTCACTATAAAAAGCAATATTTTGGTCGCCTTTATCAGGGATATACAACAATCCGTATTTGCTTTTTGCCAACACTTCGGCTTTGGCATCTTTGAGTGAAACATTGCTGAGATATTCGTACTGAATAGTCTCGGTATTCTCAAAAGTGTTGGTATAGAGTCCACTCTCGTCTACAATCACAATATCCTTAGCCTTGCTCTTATTGTTTACATTGGTCAAAAAACCAATCACAAGCGCAAAGATAACAAGTATCAACGGACTTACAAACGTCATTATTACAAACGATCTATTACGTATTTTATTCAAGTACTCTCTTCGAGTAATAATTCCTAAGTATTTCATCTTAATTTGTCAATTTATGCTATCTAAAAGTCTCTTTTGCGTCGCTACAGCTCCTCCTTTTGGAGGTTTGATTACGGACTGTCTCCCTTTGGAGGGGGAACGGAGGAGGTTAAAAATCTATATTCAATAAAGAACCTTCCCTCTCTTTATTCACTTACTCCGTTATAGCGGAAAACCTTTCAGACATCTTATACTATTCTTTCAATTTATTAATGGTCGATATAAAAATCTCATCTACTGAGGGGATAGACTCTACAAAGTGCGTTACTTCGGCACGTGTAGTGAGGTATTGCAACAAATCGTTAGCCGTTTGTCCCTCTTTCTTCTGGATATGTAATTTTAACTCGTCATATAGCGTTTTAAAATTTGTCTCACTCACTTCAAATTGGCTTTTAAGTTCAGCTAAGAGGGCTGTTTTCTGCTCTTCAGCAACTTTTAAACCTACTTCATACAAGTTGTTTTTATAAGCCCTCTTAATGTCGATGAGCTTACCATCTAATATCTTACGTGATTTATTGATTAGCGCAATATGGTCGCACAACTCTTCAACCGATTCCATTCGGTGAGTAGAGAAGATAATCGTTGCTCCTTGCTCCCGTAAGTATAGAATTTCGTCCTTGATAATATTGGCATTAATGGGGTCGAAACCGCTAAAAGGCTCGTCGAATATCAGCAGTTTAGGGTTGTGAAGTACAGTTACCAAAAATTGTATTTTCTGTGCCATACCTTTGGAGAGCTCTTGTACTTTTTTGTGCCACCAATCGCCAATATCAAGGCGGTTGAACCAAAATTTAAGTCGCTCCTTAGCTTCTTCCTTGCTCAATCCTTTCAGTTGTGCTAAATACAAAGCCTGCTCTCCTACCTTCATCGTTTTGTACAAGCCACGCTCTTCGGGTAAATAGCCTATTTGTGCCGTATGCTTAGGTTGTAACAGCTCTCCGTCGAAGAACACCTTACCCGCATCGGGCAATACAATTTGGTTGATAATACGTATCAGTGAGGTTTTTCCCGCCCCATTAGGTCCCAGCAGACCAAAGATACTCCCCTTAGGGATATGTAACGACACATCGTCTAAAGCCGTATAGTCGCCGTATTGTTTACTGATATTTTCTATTCTAAGCATTTATTTAATGGTTACTGATAAATGATTAACAATTAATTCGAAAGTGCAAAGATATAGCAATTCAAACTCAAAAGCAAATATTTGTCATTGGTTTGTATTCGGTAACTTTGCTAATGGTTGTTCTATGTTACAAAGTTTTTTTGCGTTTTTCTCGCAATATACCCCATTTTAACACTTTTTTCTCAATAATAAGAAGAGCGTTTTTTATGAGTTGATATACAGCATACTAAGGGCTTATCTTCGCCTTAGCTTCGGTTTAGGTTCGCCTTACCTTCGCTCTTCCTTCGGTTGAGATGGCTCAAAAGTAAAAGATAAAAATTTAAATAATATGTTCTTTATCAATATTTTGTATTTTTGAGGTTCAAAATAAGACCTTGTGGTATAAATTTAAAAAATCTGCGGTATTTAATATTCTTTAACAGAAAAATCTCAGTACATTTTAGTTCATTACCCCAAGCCCCAATCTATCCTATTCTATTCACTCAATCATCATTATTAGTATTATTGGCATTTCTAGTATTAACTTCGGTATTATTGGTATTATTAACATTAACTCGGTATTAATTTTATAAATAACTTGCCGTTTTAAATAAAAATCGTACTTTTGCATCTCAAAAATAAATACTAATGATTGCTTTAAATTTTATATGGAATTCTAATGAGATTCTTGCCTCTTTAAACCTACCTTTTATAGGTACTTTTTCACTTCGCTATTACAGCTTGATGTTTATCGTAGCTTTTAGCTTGGGGTGGTTTCTCACTAAAAAAATATACCTCAACGAAGGCAAAACAGTACAACAGCTGGACACCTTGTTCGTTTATACCGCTATAGCTACCTTAGTAGGCGCACGTTTAGGCGATTGCTTATTTTACAATTGGGATTATTTCAAAGACCACTTGCTCGAAATCTTTTTACCTATTAAAGAGAAACCCGGTGGCGGTTGGGAGCTTACAGGCTTTTCAGGTTTAGCAAGTCACGGAGCTGCCGTAGGTATTATTATCGCAATGATACTGTATGTACGTAAGTATAAAGATATTAGTCTATCGTGGATATTAGACCGTGTGGTGATTCCTATCACTATCGGAGGTATGTTTGTGCGCTTTGGTAACTTTTTTAATTCCGAAATCAACGGCAAAATAGTAAGCAATACTTATCCGTTAGGGGTGAAGTTTGTACAAGGCGGAGCTATCTCTCCCCGTCGAGCAATGGCTATTACTGAACAAACCGACCCTCAAACTGCTTATAAACTCATTACTCACGACCCTCGTTATGCTGATATTTTAGCTTCTATCCCTTACCAACACCCTGCACAATTATACGAAGCTTTTGGCTATTTTTGCTTGTTTTGGGTATTGTGGTACGTGTATTGGAAAACTGACAAAAAAGACCAACCTTACTTCATCTTTGGACTATTTTTAGTACTCTTATGGAGTATTCGTTTTGCCGTAGAATTTGTAAAAGAAAGTCAAGGAGGTTTCGAAAGCTCTCTCGGCTTGCTCTCTACTGGTCAGTGGCTCAGTATTCCATTTATCTTAGCAGGTTTCTACTTGTTATTCAGAAATCGTATCGAAACACGTAAGTATTAATATTAATTTTGTGAACATTTTAGAACTTAATTAGAGTTAAAATTTAAATTTTATAATTAGAATGCAATTTTTTAGAAAACACTTTGTAACTGTAGCATTAGTATTGGTAGCCTTAGCAGCTATTGCCCTTATTTTACCTCGTTTCTTCTCTAATGAGAGTAATAGAGTGCAAGAAATAGAAATCACTCCTCAGGATATTGATTTTACTCGAGACGGTGAACTCTCTATCTTTAAAAACGACTCTCTTATCCAAACTATTGAAGTTGAATTTGCTAAAAATGATGAGGAACGTGCCTTAGGGCTAATGTACCGCTCTTCAATGGACGAACATCAAGGAATGTGGTTTATTTTTCCAGAAGAAGCTCCTCGTTCTTTCTATATGAGAAATACTGAAATACCTTTGGATATCATCTATTTAGATAAAGATAAAAAGGTGGTAAGTATAGCTAAAAACGCTCGCCCTTACGACGAAACCTCTTTACCCTCAGAGAAACCTGCTATGTATGTATTAGAAATCAATGGAGGATTGTCCGATAAATGGGGAATTGAAAAAGGCGATAGAATGGAAGTAAAATAAGTACTCCTATTTGCAAATATGGAAGAACAAGTAATATTAGTGAACGAACACGATACTCCCATAGGCTTAATGGGGAAGCTTGAAGCTCACCAAAAAGCCTTATTACATAGGGCTTTCTCGGTATTTATACTCAACGATAAAGGGGAGATTATGCTACAACAAAGAGCTGCGAGCAAATATCATTCGCCTAACTTGTGGACGAATACTTGTTGCAGTCACCCACGTCAGGACGAGACAACTATTGAAGCAGGCAAGCGTCGCTTACGAGAAGAAATGGGGTTTGTTACTGAACTTACCGATATATTGAGTTTTATCTACAAAGCCCCTTTTGATAATGGGCTTACAGAGCACGAACTCGACCATATTCTCATAGGATACTATAACGCCTCCCCTACTATCAACCCTGAAGAAGTAGCCGATTGGCGTTGGGAACTTCCAGAAAAGATAAAGGAAGATATTGCTAAGCACCCGCATCGGTATACTGAATGGTTTAAGATTATTTTCGATAAATTCTTACATCAAGTACTAAAAGGATAAACAAAAGAGGCTATTTGATTTTTCAAATAGCCTCTTTTGTTATTTATAATCATTAATTTATCCCTTCTTCGCAAAAAACTCTTCTATACCTTTATTCTCTTTTTTCTTACTTCTATATTTAAAATAATAAGCTAACATCTTGTAATAAAGTTTAGCTGCCAAGAAAGCTGTAGGCTTAGCCTGCGGACTATCCATTAGTTCTACAATGTCAAACGCTACCACATTACATTTTTTAAACACTTTACGTAAGAGTTTAAGAGTAGGATACCATTGCAATCCTCCTGGTTCAGGAGTGCCTGTTGAAGGTGCGATAGCAGGATCGAAAGCGTCTAAATCTATCGTGATATATACATTCCCCGATACCTTGTCGAGTACATCTTCAACCCATTCTTTGTTTTTAGCTATTTCGTGAGCGAAAAATACACGTCCTTTTGGTAAATATTGCTTTTCCTCTACATCCATCGAGCGAATACCTACTTGTACTAATTTGTGTTTTTGGTTAGCTTCAAATACGGCACAAGCGTGATTAGAGGTTGAACCGTGATACTCAGGGCGCAAATCAGTATGGGCATCAAGTTGCAAAACTGTAAGTTTTTCATACTTTTCACCTACGGCACGTATAGAACCAATAGACACTGAGTGTTCCCCACCAAAAAGAGTAAAGAGCTTATCTTCGTGTTTCAATAGTTCTTGGGTCTTTTCATAAACCGCTTGTGTCATTGCCTCTGGCGAACTGTTTTCGCTTACTTCACCTGCTAAAAACACTCCGTTGAGATAAGGCTCGGTATCTGTTTCAATATCGTATAGTTCCATATTTTCTGAGGCATCTAAAAACAATTCAGGTCCTTTATCGGCTCCTTTACCCCAAGTAGACGTACCATCATAAGGTACTGTTACCAGCATTACTTTTGAGTTTTCCAGCGTTGCATTTTCTGTTGGAATACCTGCATATGTTCTTTTCATTATCTGATTTATTTAATAAATAGGGCACAAAGATAATAAAAAAATCCTAAGTTTAAACACTTAGGATTTTTTTAACGCACAACACTACTAAGATTATAGGTCTATCGCAATCGGTCTGCTGATTTTACGAGCTTCTCGTCCCGTCTGATAGCCTTGTTGGCTAAAAACAAAAAAACGATAGAAAGCACGGGTACGAAAACCCCAACACCTTTCTCCGAAAGCAAGCCTTCTCCAGATGAGTTTAGCATTCGATATACAAATATTCCTAGTAAAGTAAAATTTATAAGGACGTTCAGCCAGTTAAGCCACTGCTGAACACTTCTTTTCTTATATTTAAATATGGTGTATAGAGCCAATATTGCTGTTATGCCTAATAAGATACTCCTAAGCCAATCTATACTGAAAAGCATCGGGACGGCTACGGTAGCTACAATCACTACCAACAGCATATAAATAGTTTGTATTCTCTGAATCATTCTTTTTTGTTTTGAACGTGCAAATATAGTACTTTTTCTAAAACTTGAAAAATATTTTACTTTAATTTATCAAAACCATTACCATAAACCCCCATTACGTTGGTCTTCGTTACAAAGGCAGCAGGATCTATTGTTCGCACCAAACGAAAGATAGAAGTAGCCTCTGTGCGACGAGCTATTACAATCACTATTTTTTGTGAGGATTTAGAATACCAACCTATCCCATCGATAATAGTACAACCGCGTTTGAGTTCACTATTGATGTGGTTCGCAATCTCATCATAGTGTTTAGAGAAGATAAACAACTGCACCGACTGTCTTGCTCCATTGATAACAATTTCTACCATCTGCCACATCAGAGGTAAGAGGATAAGTCCATAAATAGTCTTTTCGAGTGAATTGTCTTGGCGTTCCAAAATGAAGAAAGACGATAGCACGATACACACGTCCACCACCAAAAGAATACGGGCTATACTGATGCTGTAATACTTAGTAATAACAAAGCCTATTATATCAGTGCCTCCTGTACTTCCGTTAGCTGAATAAACTAATCCTAAACCTGTACCGCATAACAATCCTCCCATAATTACATTTAAGAAGTCGTCTCTCAAAGGAGGGTGCTCTATAAAGTAAGGCATTAAATACTCTTTTCCTGCCCAAATCAATCCTGATAGAATAGTTATAGAGATGAGTGTTCGGTAGGTGAATTGCTTACTCATTGCTTTAAAGCCTATCACCAAGAGTATAAAGTTGATAATCCAATAGGTAATAGCCAAGTCGGCTCCTAACTTATAATTCAAGATAAGACAGATACCTGCCAAACCTCCTGTTACTATCCCATTAGGCATTATAAAGCCTGTAATTCCTATCGCATATGATATAAGCCCTAAGATGATAATAAGATAATCCTTTATGTAAAAAGACTTTAAGTATTTAATAGTCTTGCTATCTGCTATTGCCATAACACTACTTTAATTTTACAATGATTCTTTAGTCGTTTATTGTTTAGGCGCAAAAGTACTATTTTTAATTGAATGTGCAAACCAAAACTGAAAAAGTGTTTTTATTATTGCAAACTCTCTTTTATACGTCTTATAGCTTCTCGCAAATCTTTCTCGGAAGCGGCATACGAAAAGCGAATACAATTAGCATCACCAAAAGCTTCACCTGTAACAGTAGCTACCATTGCTTCTTCTAACAGATACAAAGAGAAATCGGTTGCGTTGTGGATATTGCGACCTCTTAGGGTTTTGCCAAAGAAAGACGATACATCGGGGAAGACATAAAAGGCACCTTCGGGGACGTTGAGTTTAAACCCATCAATCTCACTTAGGAGTTCTAATACTAAATCTCTACGCCTTTTAAACTCGTCTACCATATATTGTATTTTGCTCTTAGGTGCTTTCAGGGCAGCAATAGAAGCGCGTTGAGCTATGGCATTAGCACCGCTGGTTATTTGTCCTTGTACTTTGGTACAGGCTTTAGCAATCCATTCAGGAGCTCCCATATAACCTATGCGCCAGCCAGTCATTGCAAAGGCTTTGGACATTCCATTTACGGTGATGGTACGTTCATAAAGTCCGTCGATTTCGGCTACACTGGTTACTCTCTCATTGGTGAAGTTGATATACTCATAAATCTCATCAGAGAGAATGAAGATGTTAGGGTGTTTTCTAAGCACTACGGCAAGAGCTTCTAATTCTTCTTTGCTGTATATAGAACCACTGGGGTTACAAGGGGTATTAAACCATATCATTTTAGTCTTAGAAGTGATGGCAGCTACTAATTGTGCAGGAGTTATCTTGAAGTCATTCTCAATGGTTGTGTGAACCTCTATTGGAACGCCTCCTGCCATTTTAGCTATTTCCTTATAACTTACCCAATAAGGAGCAGGAAATATCACCTCGTCACCAGGATTAAGCATCGCCAAGGCTACATTTGCCAAGCATTGTTTAGCTCCGGTAGATACTACTATTTGTGAAGGCTTGTAATGAAGGTTATTGTCACGTCTGAACTTTTCGCAAATCGCCTCTCTCAATTCCAAATAACCATCGATAGGAGTATATTTGCTGTAGTTCTGTTGTACTGCCTCGATAGCTGCTTCTTTTATAAAATCAGGGATATCGAAATCAGGTTCGCCTAAGCTAAGACCAATGATGTCCTTGCCTTCGGCTTTTAGTTCACGTGTTTTGGCTGCCATTCCTAAGGTAGCCGATACTTCCATAGCGTTGATACGGTCGGACAAATACTGTTTCATACTGTTTTAAAAAGTTTATTTCAGTTGTAATTCTACCCATACAGGTAAATGGTCGGAAGGATAGAGACCATCGATGCGGGTTTCTATAATTTTATATTGTTTTACTTTTATAGACTTCTGAACAAAGATAAAATCTATGTGTCCTTTTAAAGGTTCATCGGTTTTAAAAGCATTGAAAGTACCCATATTAGGTGTTTTATTAGTGGGTGATAACTGGGTGTCGTACAACTGAGATGCTATTTTTTGTACGGCAGGGTGCTCAGTAGGAAGATTGAAATCACCCATTAAGATGACTTTTCCGCTCTTGGCAATCTCTTTAATTTTCTGTAAAACCAAATCAGCACTTTGTACCTGAGCTACTTTGCCTTCGTGGTCGAAATGGAGATTGAACACCCAAAAGGTCGTCTTTTTATCTTTGAGTTTTACCCAAGAGCAAATGCGCTTACAGCAAGTAGCGTCCCAGCCTAAGGAAGGCACCTCAGGAGTTTGAGAAAGCCAAAAGTTCCCTTTGTCGAGCAAGGTAAAACGACCTTTTTTAAAGAAGATAGCCGAATGTTCTCCCGCTTCTTTGCCGTCGTCCCGCCCTACGCCTTCACGCTGATAAGTAGGGAAACGCTCTTCCAAGAATTTGAGTTGGTGTGGTAAGGCTTCTTGTACTCCAAAGATATCGGGGTTTGCCTCTGTAAGCACTGTAAATACCTTTTCTTTCCTATTGCCATCAGTCCAAGCGTTTACACCGTCTTGAGGAACTTCGCAACGAATGTTATAAGTCATTACGGTTAGGTCTTGCGCTATGGAAAAAGTAGGCAAGACACATAAAATAAATAATAATGGTTTCATAATATTGCTATTTTAAAATTATTAATTATTCTTTTCGGTAAATAGGGTAAATAGGTTTATTTTTGCCTTCTTCTTTCCCTAAAACACTATCAAAAAAGTTCCAATTAAAGAAAGAATCAGGTGCTTGAGGTTCTAAGGTTTCTAACAGATAGTGTTTAGCGGGTTGTGCTACCTCAATAAGATAATCGCCTTTGTAAAGTTGTACTTTTTCTTTCTGAGGACTCACTCGTGTTTGGTGATGCAAATAATGCCCCTCAAACGGATAGCTATAAGTCTTAAAATTCTCAATGCGATAAGATGTTAGATTCATCAGCGTATCTTTCTCTATTTCTGTTATTGCTACACCGTTAGCTTTTAGGCGGTCAATTACTCTTTGCCATACTTTAGGAACGATATAACTTTGAGGAATACTAACACTCTGCACTGGTTTAAAATGATTGTAAAGAGGTTTTTCATCTACTTTTGTATATTGAGTAGAATCTATTTCCCATTCCAACGAATATTCTTTTTGTGCATTATCAGCCTCTGTTTGCTTGATTTTTACTTGCTTGATATACTGATTGTCAGCATCGGCTATTTCTACAAGGGTCTTCATCATCTCATAGTTAGCTTCTACGCGTTGTTTGTAGGGTTTCTGTCCATTAGTATTAATGCGGATACTCATACAGTTCCACAAGCTGACATAACCAGTGGCATATCGAGGAATATCGGGGTGTGAGGATAAGGTTAATTGCTTAAAAGGGGTTCTCAAACTATCGCTTTGGAAAGGAAGTTGCCTTTTTTCTAACTGCTGAGAGAGACGTGGCAATAAAGCATCACGTACATAACCTCCTGTAAAAACGCCTAACTTCTCAATTTGTGAGGTAGAATAGCTTAACACATAAGGAGCATTAGCTACATCAGTTACGTGATTATCAATAAAGATATCTGGCTGTACTTCTTGTAAGATTTTAGCAAATGAGAAAGTATTCTCTACATCCGCTTTTACAAAATCGCAGTTCAAATTATAGTTTGCTTCACTGTTTTTCTTACCTGTGAGCATTCCGCCTATATTGTACACAGGGATAGTTACTACTATCACATTTTTGGAAAGCTTGATTTCATTCTGCGCCAAATTACGAAAGAGCAACATAGTAGCGTCCACTCCATCAGGTTCGTTGCCGTGAATAGCACTATTGATAAAAACAATGGTTCTATCTTTGTGATACTTGGAGAGATTAAACTCGGCATCGGGACTGTAGATTACCAGGTGCAACGGCTGACCATTATCGGTTTGCCCCATTGTTTTAAAGGAAATAGATGCAAACTCTTTCGATAAATCTTTGTAGTAGTCTATTACTTCCTCATATGATGAGCTCTTGGTACCATCAGTTTGCTCAAAGGGTGTTTGGTAGTTTTCTCTTGGAGAGAAGAAAGGTGTATCACAACCCGCAAAAGCCACAGCTAATATTATATAAGCAATATATTTCACTTCTATTTTTAACATATTATTCTTTTAATATTTATTTTTTAGCAATTGATTGACCTTATACCTTTGTCGAACAAACTTACCTTATAGCCTAAGGCTTTGGCATCATTGGCACTATAAGCTACACAAAAATCACCTGCTAAGCCACAAAATACGAGTTCTGTAATGCCTTTGTCTTGCAAAAAGCCGTGTAATCCTGTGTTGTTCTGTTTATTATTATCAAAAAAAGCACTGTAGCTATCTACTTCGGGGTTCATTCCTTTGCGAAAGATGGCTGCAATGGGACGAATATCTAAATCTTTATGCAGTTCAGCTCCGAAAGTACCTTGCACACAGTGGTCTGGCCACAGTATTTGGTCGATACCTCCGAGCTGTATTACTTCAAAAGGCTTTTTACCTGCGTGCTGACTTGCAAAACTTTTATGAGTAGCAGGGTGCCAATCTTGTGTTGCAACAATAAGGTCATACCCTTGTGTCATTTCGGCATTGATAAAGGGGATTATTTGGTCGCCTTGGGGTACAGGTAATGTACCGGTAGGCATAAAATCGTTTTGAACATCTACAATTACAAGTGCTTTCATAGTAACTCTTTTCTAAACTAATGATTAATGATTAATGGTTAATGATTAATGGTTAATGATTAATGGTTAATGGTGAGTTAGGAGGGGTTATACGAAATCTTATGTGATAAACAGTGCGAGCCACACTAGCAAATAAGCAATGAACGAACAAAATATCCTCTCCCCAATCACATACTCTCCTATTCGGAGACTACTCCCAAGGAGAGGGAGTGTAGTAACAGAAAAATAAGACAAACAATGAACGAACAAAAGACGAACAAAAGACGAACAAAAGACGAACAATGAACGAACAAATGACGGTGCGAGCCGCACGGGCAAATGAACAATGAACGAAGAAAAGTTATAGTAAAGTTATTGTTATATTGGAAATAAAAAGTACTTTACCTCGCTTCTTCTACATTTCTATCAATCTTCTCTATCTTTGGCTTTTGTGGCAAAGGTACAGCTTTTTTGAATATTATTGCTATCTTTGCCAAAAAAATATTTTACCAATGCACTTTTTATCAGAAGATTTAGAAAATTACGCTTGCGAACATACTGACAACGAACCTCCTTTACTGCAAGAACTCAATAGGCGCACTCATCTTACTGTACTGCAACCGAGAATGATTAGTGGTCATTTACAAGGGCGTTTCCTCAGTTTGCTCTCTAAATTGATACAGCCTAAAACTATTTTGGAAATAGGCACTTACACGGGCTACGCAACCCTCTGTTTGGCAGAAGGGTTGGCAGTTGATGGTGTTTTACATACTATCGACATCAAAGAGGAACTCACTGACCTGCAAAGGGAGTTTTTTGACCGGAGTGGCTATGGGGCGCAAATTGTGCAACACTTAGGAAAGGCAACCGATATTATCCCTACTCTCAGCACTACTTTCGACCTTGTTTTCATAGATGCTGACAAACAGAATTACGCTCATTATTTTGATTTGGTGATAGAGAAAATGAACTCAGGAGGTGTTATCCTCTCTGACAATGTGTTGTGGAGTGGTAAAGTAGTGCAAGAAGTAAAGGCTTCGGATAAACATACCCAAGCCTTAATGGCTTACAATCAAAAACTAAAAGAAGACCCTCGTATAGAGACAGTGCTACTCCCCATACGGGACGGTATTACCATATCGAGAGTAAAATAGAGTGATTAAAAAATTAATCCTCATTTTTATATTGTTATTTGTTAATTATTTTATACCTTTGTACCTGTTTTAAAAAGCAATTCATTGGATGAGAATATTCTTAGCAACCATATTTCTGATACTTAGTAGTCCTCTTCTGCGTGCGCAAGATACTACCCACAAAAAGGATTTAAAAGTGGGATTGGTACTCAGCGGTGGAGGTGCGAAAGGGTTAGCACATATAGGGGTACTAAAAGTGTTGGAAGAAGCAGGGGTGCGCATCGATTACATCGGGGGTACGAGTATGGGGGCTATGGTAGGAGCTATGTATGCGGCGGGTTATTCAGCTAATGAGTTGGACTCTATCTTCCGTCAGTTAGACTTTGATAAACTCTTGCAAGACAAGACTTCACGCCGTGCTAAATCATTACACGAGCGCTATATATACGACCGTTATGCAGTAGCATTGCCTTTCAATAACTTCAAAGTAGGGTTGCCTCGTGCGGTATCAAAAGGACAAAACATCTACAACGAGTTTGTGAAACTACTCTATCCGGTGAATGAAATCTATGATTTTTCGCAGTTACCCATTCCTTTCTTGTGTGTAGCAACGGATATAGAAACAGGTAAAGGCGTAGTACTTGAAAACGGTTTCTTGCCTCAAGCGATACAAGCGAGCGGTTCGTTTCCTTCGCTATTCGATTTGGTAGAAATAGATGGTAAATGGCTTACCGATGGCGGTATTGCCGATAATTATCCCGTAGACGAAGTTAAGAAAAAAGGAATGGATATTATCATAGGGGTAGATGTACAGAGTCCGCTAGCAAAACGAGAGGAGATTAACTCTTTTTTGAGTATTTTTTCGCAGATTACTACCTTCCCAATGATAGATAATATGCCAGAAAAAATAAAAGAGACCGATGTGTACATCAAACCTGATATAGAGGGATTCAACGTTATTTCGTTTGATAAAGGAGAGACAATCATCAACAATGGCAAAATAGCAGCGGAACATTTTCTACCACGCTTGCGTGAGATTGCAGCTCAACAAAAACATACAGAGGAAAGAGAACGAATACAAAAGATAGATTCCTTTTACTTAAAAGATGTCCATTTTCATAACAACGAACACTTTTCGCGTAGTTATTTGCGCGGTAAACTACACTTAAAATATTTAAACCGTAAGATTTCGTTCGAGCAACTGAACAACGGAATAGACAACTTGATGGCTACTAACAATTTCCATTCTATCAATCACCAGATTAGGCACACATTTGAAGGGGAACATATAGACTTTTATTTAAGAGAGAATCCGCAACGCACCTTTTTAAAATTTGGGATACATTATGACAATCTGCTAAAAACAGGGTTCTTGATGAACTATACTCGGAACTATTTCTTACAAAGCAGTGATTTTCTTTCACTGGACCTTATTGTGGGAGATAACATACGCTATCAGTTTGATTATTTTGTGGATAAGGGATTTTACATCAGTTATGGATTGCGGTCTAAGTTTGTGCAATTCGACCGAAAGCTGAACACAAAACGCTTGTCTAACTACCGAATAGAGCAGTCGGAACTCAACCGAATGGACGTAGAGGCTTACGACTGGGTAAATCAGCTGTATTTGCAAACACTTTTGGGTAATGGTTTTGTATTCGGCTTAGGAGCAGAGCACCGCAAAATACAGTTTGATACTGAGCAAGTGCATTCAATAAGTTCAGGGACTTCGTATTCGGAAAAGAGCCATATAGGCAGTTTGTATTCTTATCTAAAATACGACAGCTTTAACAATAGTTTTTTCCCCAGTAGAGGGGTGTACTTCAATACACAGTTCAATTTTTATGCCTTTGCCTCAAACTACTCAGATTTTAACAAATTTACAACGGGTAAAACAGAGTTATCATTTGCTTTTCCTATCTTGCCAAGATTGAGCGCACGAGTAGGATTAGAAGGCGGTGTTACGATAGGAGGCTCTAATGTATACTCATTAGACTTCTTTTTAGGAGGGTATAACAAGAATGTATTTACGAACTATTCACCTTTTTACGGCTATGATTTTTTGAGCATTGGTGCTAAAAACTACTTAAAATCGGAATTGGTAATAGATATCCAACCCTTTAAGAAACAACACTTGCTATTATTAGCGAATATTGCTAAAGCAGACAACAATCTTTTTGAGAGTTTCGAATGGAAGAAATACCCAGACTATTCGGGGTATGGGATAGGATATAGCATTGAGAGTTTTTTAGGTCCTATAGAACTGAAGTGCACTTACTCACCTGAAATACGACAAGCGATATGGCTGTTTAATATAGGGTACTGGTTCTGATTAGGTAAAAGATAAAAGATAAAAGGTAAAAGCGGTAGCGACTAAATAATAACAACTAACAAATAACTAATAACTAATAACTAATAACTAATAAATATAATGAAAATAACAGAGTTAGAACCAAAACAGTTATGGGCGAACTTTGCGAGCTTGAATGCCGTGCCTCGTCCGTCGAAAAAAGAAGAGAAAGTCATTGCTTTTATGGTGGCTTTCGGGAAAAGTTTAGGACTTGATACCTACCAAGACGAAACGGGCAATGTAATCATTAAAAAGCCCGCTACGGCAGGAATGGAAAACCGCAAAACAGTAGTGTTACAATCACACCTCGATATGGTACACCAAAAGAACAATGATACGGTATTCGACTTTAGTACGGAAGGTATCAAAATGTTAGTAGATGGCGACTGGGTACGTGCTGATGGTACAACTTTGGGAGCCGATAACGGTATTGGTGTTGCGAGTATTATGACTATCTTACAAAGTAAGGATATCCCCCACCCTGCTCTTGAAGCTCTCTTTACTATTGACGAAGAAACAGGAATGACAGGAGCCAAAGGGCTCAAAGGCGGATTGCTCTCTGGTGATTTTCTTCTCAACTTAGATACTGAGGAAGACGACGAAATTGATATAGGATGTGCCGGTGGTGTAGATGTATCGGCGTTTAGAGAGTACGATGTGGTAGATACGCCTGATAATTCAGTAGGCTATATACTTACCATAAAAGGATTGCACGGCGGACATAGTGGTACAGATATCCATAAGGGTTATGCTAATGCCAACAAACTGATGAACCGTATATTATTCACTTGTACTGAGAAATTTGGTTTGCATATTGCAAGTGTAGATGGAGGCGGTTTGCGCAATGCTATTCCGAGAGAAAGCGTAGCGGTGGTAACTATTGATAAAAATGACGAAGTAGCTTTTAAAAAAGAAGTAGCTACGCTTACCCAAGCACTCCAACACGAGTATTCAGTAACTGAACCAACTCTTACAGTATTGCTTGAACCTACTGCGGTACCTGAGAAAATAATGGAAGAAGAAGAACAAGAAGATGTATTACGCGCTCTTTACGCAGCCTTCAATGGGGTGTACAAAATGAGTCAGACGATTGCTAACCTTGTAGAAACCAGTAATAACGTAGCAAGAGTACAAATTAAAGACGGCGAAATAAACGTGTATTGCCTCACTCGTTCAGCTTCAGAAACTTCTAAATATGATTTGGCTGATACGATTCGCAGTAGTTTTGAGTTAGCTGGATTTGAAGTAGAATACACTGGTAGTTACCCAGGTTGGGAGCCCAAAGTAGATGCTGAAATCTTGAAGATTGTAAAAGCACAATACAAAACGCTCTTCGGTGAAACACCTAATGTAGTAGCTTGCCACGCAGGCTTAGAATGTGGCATTTTAGGAACCCATTACCCCGAAATGGAAATGGTGAGCTTTGGTCCTACTATCAAAGGGGCACACTCGCCTGCTGAAAGGGTAAATATAGCTTCTGTACAGAAGTTTTGGAAGTTCTTACTAGCGATATTGCAACACATTCCTAACAAATAAGAACAAGTATACAGTTACTTACATAAAAAAGGGAAAGCTATCAATTAGATAGCTTTCCCTTTTTTTAATATTATAAACTTTTTATATTACTTATTTAAGGCTTCCGACCATATCTTCAGGGCGTACCCATTTGTCGAAGTCTTCCGGAGTTACATAGCCTAAACGCACAGCTTCTTCTTTAAGAGTAGTGCCATTGCGGTGAGCCGTTTGCGCTATTTCGGCTGCTTTGTAATAGCCAATCTTAGTGTTAAGAGCTGTAACAAGCATTAACGAGTTATCTACTAATTCCTTAATGCGTTTGTAATTAGGTTCAATACCACTTGCACAGTGTTCTTCAAATGATACACAAACATCTCCTATCAACTCAGCTGATTTAAGGAAGTTAGAAGCCATCAATGGTTTAAATACATTTAATTCATAATGACCTTGTGTACCTCCTATTGAAATAGCTACATCATTACCCATTACTTGAGCTGCCACCATTGTCATAGCTTCACATTGGGTAGGATTTACTTTACCGGGCATAATAGAGCTACCAGGTTCGTTAGCAGGAATAAGGATTTCGCCTATACCTGAGCGAGGTCCTGAAGCCATCATACGAATATCGTTTGCAATCTTATTGAGCGATACGGCTAATTGTTTAAGAGCTCCGTGGCTTTCGACAATTGCATCGTGAGAAGCTAAAGCTTCAAACTTATTAGGAGCGGTTACAAAAGGTAGACCGGTGAATTTAGCAATGTATTCAGCTACTTTCACGTCGTAACCTTTAGGGGTATTGAGCCCTGTACCTACGGCTGTACCTCCTAAGGCCAATTCTGAAAGGTGAGCTAATGTGTTTTTAAGAGCACGCAAACCGTGGTCGAGTTGAGATACGTAACCAGAAAGTTCTTGTCCCAAAGTAAGTGGTGTAGCGTCCATAAGGTGCGTACGACCTATTTTTACTACATTTTTAAAGGCTTCGGATTTAGCAGCGAGAGTATCGCGTAGTTTCTGAACACCAGGAATAGTTTTCTCAACTACCATTTTATAGCAAGCGATGTGCATACCGGTAGGAAAAGTATCATTAGACGATTGTGATTTGTTTACATCGTCATTGGCTTTTAATACGGGGTCGCCTTCGCCTATTTGTTTACCAGCCAACACTTGAGCACGATTGGCAATCACTTCGTTCACGTTCATATTAGATTGTGTACCTGAACCGGTTTGCCAAATTACTAATGGGAATTGGTCGTTGAGTTTGCCCTCGAGAATTTCATCGCAAACTTGAGCGATAGCATCGCGTTTTTCGGCTGAAAGCACTCCTAAATCGAAGTTTGCATAAGCGGCTGCTTTTTTAAGATAAGCAAAACCACGGATAATTTCAATCGGCATAGAAGCGGGTGCACCGATTTTAAAGTTGTTGCGAGAACGCTCTGTTTGTGCTCCCCAATATTTATCGGCTGGCACCTTCACTTCACCCAAAGTGTCTTTTTCAATTCTATAACTCATTTTGTTTGTATTAGTTAAAATAATCTTCTTTTAAAAACGCTACAAAGGTACGTTGTATTTTCTAAATATTAAAATTTTTCTGAGATTTTTTGATACCATTACTGTATTCTATTTATTAAAGACAGGTAGAGCGAGCCGCACAGGCAGGTGCGAGCCACACAGACAGTCGTAGCACGACGGGCAATTGTAGCACAACGAGCAGTCGTAGCACGACGAGCATTTTGGGGGTGAAATGAATTAATGATGAAATTAGGAGAGGAATATACAAAACTTATAGGAAACTTATAGGATAATCGAACAATAAGTGGCTTTTCAGTGGCTCTACAGTGGCTCTACAGTGGCTCTACAGTGGCTCTACAGTGGGTCTACAGTGGGTCTACAGTGGGTCTAGAACGAACAAAAGACGAACGATGGATAAATCTAAGTTAAAGCTAAAAGATAGATAAAAAGAAGGTTATTAGTGGATTTCAACTTTGCCAAAGTTTGAAACTTGGGCAAAGTTCATACAAAAAACGGTGCAAGGTACAAGGAGAAATAGAGAAAAGACGAAGGAAAGATGAGGCTATAATAATTGTAAAAAAGTGTTTTTATGGTATTATGATGTAGGTGAAATACAGCTTTTAGTTATATTAAAATATTAGTAAATCAATTAATTAACAAATTGGGAGATTTTTTTTTCATCGTTCGCAATTATTTTAGTACTTTTGCACAAATTTTTTAGATTATGAATTTCGATGTAAAGGAGATTGTCTCCGCTACTATGGTGCTCTTTGCGGTAGTTGATATTATCGGGAGTGTGCCTATCATTATTAATCTGCGCAAAAAAGCAGGACGTATACAATCTGAAAAAACAGCTATTGTAGCCGGTATTTTGCTTATTCTGTTTTTATTTATAGGCAAGCAATTACTCAATTTGTTTGGAGTAACGGTTGAGGCATTTGCTGTAGCTGGTGCATTTATTCTCTTTTTTCTCGCTTTAGAGATGATTTTAGGTATCACCCTCTACAAAGGCACTACGCCTGAGACTGCCTCTATTGTCCCTTTGGCTTTCCCTATGGTGGCAGGAGCAGGGGCTCTCACTACTGTACTCTCCCTTAGGGCAAAGTTTTATGTAGAGAATATTATAGTGGCAATCCTCATTAATATGATTATTGTGTATATAGTGCTTAAATCTTCGGAGAAAATAGAGAAGTTTTTAGGCAAACAGGGCATTACCGTAATTCACAACCTTTTTGGAGTTATACTTTTAGCGATTGCAGTAAACTTGTTTACTACTAATATTAGGGCGATGTTATTTGGGCAATGATGAATGACAAATAACAGTACGAACCTCATCGACAAATAAAAAATTACGAAAAAGCTATTAACCTCAAAGAATTATAACTAACAATTAAACAAAATGATAAACAAAGAAGATAATTTCTTTCTCTTAGCGGGACCTTGTGCCATAGAAGGGGAAGATATGGCGATGAAAATTGCTGAACATATAGTGAATATCACCCATAAACTGAATATATCCTACATTTTTAAAGGGAGTTTTAAGAAAGCCAATAGGAGTCGCGTAGATTCGTTTACGGGCATAGGCGATGAAAAGGCACTAAAAATACTCCAAAAAGTAGGGCAAACCTTTAATGTTCCTACTGTTACTGATATTCATCAGGTGAGCGATGCGGCGATGGCAGCTGAGTACGTTGATGTACTGCAAATCCCTGCTTTCTTGGTGCGTCAGACTGATTTGGTGGTGGCAGCAGCCGAAACGGGTAAGGTAGTGAACTTGAAAAAAGGTCAGTTTATGAGTCCTGAGAGTATGCAATTTGCCGTGCAAAAAGTATTTGATAGTGGCAATGAAAAAGCGTTGATAACTGACCGTGGCACGATGTTCGGTTATCAAGACTTAATAGTAGATTTTCGAGGAATTCCGACGATGCGCGAGTTTGCTCCCGTAGTAATGGACGTTACGCACTCGCTACAACAGCCTAACCAAAGTAGTGGGGTAACAGGCGGTCGCCCAGATATGATTGAAACCATTGCCCGCGCTGCTATTGTGAACAATGCCGATGGACTTTTTATCGAAACCCATTTTGACCCTGCTAATGCCAAAAGTGATGGGGCAAATATGCTACATCTCGACCTCCTTGAAGGTCTTTTAACGCGTTTGGTTGCCATTCGCAAAACAATTAACGAATTTTAATGAACTATACTGAAGCGCTTTCTAATCCTATTTTTAAACTCATAAGCGATATTTCGGCTGAGATATCGGTTGAAAGTTACGTGATTGGGGGCTTTGTACGCGATTATTTATTAGAGAAAAAACTTCCCAAAGACATCGATGTAGTATCAATCGGTAGTGGTATTTCGTTGGCTGAAAAAGTAGCTGAGCGATTGCCTAATGCTCCTAAAGTATCGATATTTAAAAACTTTGGTACAGCAATGATTAAAGCCGATGGCTTGGATATTGAGTTTGTAGGGGCACGCCGTGAAAGCTATGAGGCAAACTCACGCAAGCCTTATGTAGAGAGTGGCACGCTACAAGACGACCAAAATCGTAGGGATTTCACTATCAACGCAATGGCTTTCTCTCTGAACAGAGACACTTTTGGCGAGCTTATCGACCCTTTTGACGGCTTAGGCGACTTAAAACGAAAGCTCATTCGCACCCCCTTAGACCCTGATATTACTTATTCAGACGACCCTTTGCGTATGATGCGTGCTATCAGGTTTGCTACCCAACTGAATTTTAAGATTGAAAAGCAGTCGCTGAAAGCTATTACTGATAATAAGGAACGGCTAAAAATCATCTCGAATGAGCGTATTGTAGAGGAACTGAACAAGATACTCGCTTCGGCTAAACCTTCTATTGGACTGAAATTGCTGTACGAAACGGGCTTGTTGCACTATATCCTCCCAGAACTCATTGCCTTGCAAGGGGTGGAGGAACACGACGGACAACGCCATAAAGATAACTTCTGGCATACCTTAGAAGTGGTGGATAATATATCAGAAAACACCGATAACCTTTGGTTACGTTGGGCAGCACTCTTACACGACATTGGCAAAGCACCTACCAAACGCTTTGACAAGAAGATAGGTTGGACATTTCACGGACACGAGTTTGTGGGGAGCAAGATGGTATATCACCTCTTCAAACGTTTGCGAATGCCTCTGAACGACAAGATGAAATACGTGCAGAAAATCGTAAAGATGAGTTCGCGCCCTATTATCATCGCTGATGATATTGTTACTGATTCGGCTGTACGCCGTTTGGTATTTGATGCTGGAGAGGAGTTTGAAGACCTAATGACCCTCTGCGAAGCTGATATTACCACCAAAAACCCTAAGAAATTCAAAAAATATCACGACAATTTCCAGATAGTACGCCAAAAGGTAGTGGAAGTAGAAGAAAAAGACCACATTCGCAATTTCCAACCTCCGGTGAGTGGTGAAGAAATAATGCAAACCTTCAATTTACTTCCTTCGCGACCTGTAGGGGTACTAAAAGAAGCGATAAAAGAAGCGATTTTAGAGGGGAAAATTCCTAATGAATACGAGGCTGCCAAAGCCTTTATGATGGAGAAAGCAAAGAAGATGAAATTGATTTAGAGGTACGAGGTGCGAGGTGCGAGATGCGAGACGCACAGGCAGTGCGAGCCACACAGGCGATTAATTTAGTAATGAGATTATGGTTTTTCATATTATTGCTGATGAGTCCGCTTTTGATGAGGGGGCAAGAAATGACGCGTATCAGAGGAAAAGTATTCTACAACAATGCGCCTTTGGAAGGGGGGCATATTCAAAACATAGACAACCAGCACTATACTACTACCGACGCTGAGGGGTCTTTTTCGATAGACGCTACCAAAGGACATACTTTAAAAGCTACGTATGTAGGCAAGAAAACACTTTACCACACCCTTACACAAGTAGATTTACAGCGATTGATTGTTTTGAAAATGGCTGATATTACTATTGCATTAGAAGAAGTGAGTGTTACTGAAAAGCCTAAGATTACTGCTCAGAGTTTGGGTATTTTACAACATACTCCAAAAGAACGCACTTGGGAAGAGAAACGGAAGTACGCTAATACAGATATTCTTCAAATAGACAAATTCTCCCTCTACAAACTACTAGTAGGAAATGTGAGTTTTAACTTCAATGCAATTATCAACCACCTGAACGGAAAAGCAAAGATTATAAAACAACAAGTTATCAATGAAAAGAACCTAAGGGTGGCACATTACATCGTAAATGAGATGAGCAACTACCTCAAAAATGAACATCACCTAACAGAAGAAGAAATAGGCTCCTTGGCTTTCTATGTAATGGAAAACCCCGAAGCACACCGGCTTGTAGAGCGAAAAGACAACAAGCAATTAGAGTTTATGTTATACGAATGGTGGCATCAATTGAAAAAATTGCAAATTAGTGAATTTGCTAACTGACAGATTTGCTAATTTAAAAATTATTCGTACCTTTGCTAACGAAAAACAACGCTGATAAAATATATAACAAGAGTCAGCCTCTATATAAAATTAATTTTATGAAAAGTATTGAAACAGCAAAAATGTGGCTTTCTGACACTTTTGATGCAGAAACTCGCAACAAGGTTCAAGCCCTCATCGACGGAAATCCCGATGAGCTCAACGAAGCCTTTCACAAGAACTTAGAGTTCGGTACTGGTGGTATGCGCGGTATTATGGGAATTGGTACCAACCGCATCAACAAATACACTTTGGGCAAAAATACCCAAGGATTGAGCAACTACCTCAAAAAATGCTTCCCTAACCAAGAGATTAAAGTGGCTATCGCTCACGACTGTCGCAACAACTCTAAGAAGTTTGCCAAAATAGTAGCCGATGTGTTTGCGGCTAATGGCATAAAAGTATTCCTCTTCTCTGACCTCCGCCCTACCCCAGAGCTTTCGTTTACAGTACGCTACTTAGGCTGTCAAGCGGGTATCGTGCTTACCGCCTCTCACAACCCCCCAGAATACAACGGTTATAAAGTGTATTGGGAAGACGGCGGACAAACAGTACCGCCCGAAGACGGTGATATTATGAAAGCTATTGAAGCACTTGACTTCAAAGATATCAAATTCAACGCCGATGAGAGTCTTATTCACTACATCGACAAAGAACTTGACAATGCTTTTGCCGAAGCTTCTATCAAACACGGGGACTTCAACGCTCCTGAGAAAGACAAACTAAAAATTGTATTTACTTCTTTGCACGGAACGTCTATCACTATGGTACCCAATGTGCTCAAACGCGCAGGCTTTACCAATGTACACATTGTAGAGGAACAAGCTGTACCTGATGGCAATTTTCCTACGGTAAAATCACCTAACCCCGAAGAGCCCGAAGCTCTTACGTTGGCACTCAAAAAAGCAGACGAAATAGGAGCTGATATCGTAATAGGTACTGACCCCGATTGCGACCGAATAGGTATAGCCGTTCGCGACCTTCACGGCAAAATGGTGCTACTTAACGGTAACCAAACAATGGTAATGATGACCGATTTTCTCTTGGTACAACAAAGCAAAAAAGGCTTTAAAGGCAACGAGTTTGTAGCTTCTACTATCGTTTCGACTCCTATGGTAAAAGCTATCGCCGATGCATACAAAGTGGAATACAAAGAAGGTCTTACGGGCTTCAAATGGATTGCCAAGATGATAAAAGACTTCCCTAAGCTTACTTTCATAGGCGGTGGAGAGGAAAGCTTCGGTTATATGGTTGGTGATTTCGTACGCGATAAAGATGCCGTAACTGCGACCCTATTGGCTTGTGAGATTGCTGCATTTGCCAAAGCTAAAGGCAGTTCTTTCTACAAAGAATTACTACACGCTTATACCAAATACGGGTTCTACAAAGAGTACCTCATTTCCTTAGTGAAAAAAGGTATTTCGGGCTCAGAAGAGATTGCTAAGATGATGAAAGACTTGCGCGAAAATCCGTTGAAGGAAATTAACGGAGAAAAAGTAACGCTGATTTGCGATTACCAATCGTCTAAGGCATTTCACCCACTTACTGGTAAAGTAGAAGATATAGACGTTCCTAAATCGAATGTGCTTATCTACCACACCGATAAGGGTACCCGCGTAGCAGCACGCCCCAGCGGTACAGAGCCTAAGATTAAGTTTTATTTCAGTGTCAATACATCTTTGAGCAGTGTAGACGCTTTTGAAGCAACTCAAAAGGTTTTGGATAGCAAAATCCAAAAGATTGTAGAAGAGTTGAAATTAAAATAGTGAAGCACTATATATAGAGTCCGCAAATAGACAGTACCTCTGCTCTCAATGATTGAAAGCAGAGGTACTTTTTTGAAGAAAGAAATATGTAAAACAGAAAACAGAGTCCCTTTTACAAGGAACTCCGTTTTCATCTTCAATAAAGCTAAAAATCTTTATCTTTATTTGTAACCAGGTGTTTGAACAAGTGTATTATCATCAGCTATCATAGCTGGAGAAATAGGTAAATATATATTCTTTTTTGTACCATTGGAAGTCATTGAAGCTACTTCATCATACACAAAATTATCACCCGCACGTAGTAAATCCCACCAACGTTTACCTTCTCCTATAAACTCTTTGTAACGTTCATCAAGAATAGCCTTAGCATTATTAGCCTTAGTACTATTAGTATAACCGTGAGTAGCTACGTTATAATTGCTACCATAAGCTCTTGCACGCACTTGGTTTATCTCAGCAGAAGGGTCTTCACCCAAGTTATTTTTAGCCTCTGCCAATAGCAATAATACATCAGCATAGCGATAAATAGGTACATTATTTTCATTCACTATATCTCCTGAGTTATTCCTTCCTACAAATTTTGATAGTATAGAACCTAAATAATTAGTAGTGTTAAAAGGAATATGTCCTACATTATCAGAGTAAACACGTACAAATGTAGCACGGCGTTGATCTTTTACGTCATCTATTAGGCGCAAGGTTTTTTCAGAAGGAGAATTATAGTTACCTCCTTCTACATATAGAAAAGAAGAAATTTTACGACCACTATCATCAAACTTATCCTTAACATCAGTATTACGTGCTGTTGTTACTTTATAGAAATGTTCAGCTTCATCTTTCTTATAGTCTAAGGCAAAAATAAACTCAGTATTTTTTTCGTTATCAATACCCCATAAGTTTTCATAGGGCACTAATGCTCCTGAGACTTGGCTAAGAGCATTCTTGGCTTCAGTAAATTCAGTAGCACCACCACCTAACACTTTACCTGACCACAAGAAGACATCTCCTTTAAGAATAAGGGTAGCACGTTTTGACCAATATACATTATCGCGATAAAAGTTCTCATTACCCTCAAATAAGTCTAACGATCTCTGGATATCTTGTTTGATAAAAGCCAATACTTCTGATTTAGGAGCACGTGCTTTTTTAAGAGCAGTTAAGTCATTAACATTTTGTAAAGGTTCTGTAACAATAGGTACATCTCCCCAACTTTTTAGCATAGTGTAATAGATATAGGCTCTAAGTCCATACATCTGTGCTAACATATTCTTCTTCTCATTTTCATTACTAAAAGAAGTTTGGGGGACATTTTTAATAAAGTCATTGATATAATGAAGCATTGTATACCAATTCCCCCAATTATTAAATGCAACCTTAGTAATGTTAATGTCGTTAGTATAGAGGTCTTGATTATGTGAATTTTCAATACCTTTACCGCCCCATATATCAGAACGGAGTTCCCCCATCAGCCACATTGTATACCCATAAGATCTAAAACGTGAATATACGCCTGAGTGTACCGACTTGGCTGCTTCTTCTTTATTCCAAAATCCTGTATAAGTAAGATCACTTTCAGGAGGTGTTTCTAATTCACAGGCTCCCAACAATAGCAATGAGAGTCCTAATAATATATTTCTTTTCATTTTAGTTCTATTTTAAAAAGTTATTTAAAAAGTAGCATTGATACCAAAAGTAAAGCTACGTGGTAAAGGGAAACGCCCATTATCCCAACCGCCTTTTTCAGGAGAATAACCCGAATACTTAGTAAAGTAAGCTAAGTTAGTACCTGAAACAAAAAGACGAATATCTTTAAAAGCATTATTCACTAAAGATCCTGGCAAATTATAGCTAAGAGTAATTTCACGCAAAGCTAAATAATCTCCTTTCTCCCAGTAGCGAGAACTTGCTGTAAATTGTTCTTCTCCAGCTTTTGTTTCAGCTTTATGGTTGCCGCGAGGGTCGGTAAAGTCATAACGTGGAATATCAGCATTAGGATTCTCAGATGTCCAAGTATCTTTTATTTCTGATGTCCAGTTCATATTACCCTGTACTTGTGAAATACCTCTACTTCGTACGCCATTGTGCACTAAGTGTCCCACCGCATAGTCTGTTTTCACAAAGAGATTAATGTTTTTATAAGTAAAATCGGTAGTAAAACCTCCTATAAAATCGGGAGTTGTCCTACCCAATACTACTCTATCTCGGCTATTGATAATACCATCACCATTTACGTCTTTCCAACGGGTATCACCTACCATAGGTTTTCTATTAGCCGCAGGTATAGTACCCGCATAAAAGTCAATTTGTCTGTTTTTATGAGGTTCTAATTCTGCTTGGTTATGATATACACCTTCATCTTGATAACCTACTACTAAGTCATCACCTACACGTTCTCCTTCTTGACGACCACCTACATACATAGTTTTGGTAGGTTCAGAAGGATCCCATATTTCTTGTCCTCCTATACGATTCTTATCATTACCGTTATGTGGAAGTTTCTTCACAAAGCTACGAATACGGGTAAAGTTAGCTCCTATATTCCATTTTATATCATCAGTATTGATAACTTTGAAGTTCGCTTCAATTTCAATACCTCTGTTTTGTAGTGTACCATTATTGATTTTCACAGATGAGAAACCTGTAGAGATAGGTATTCTTTGGTCTGCCAATTTATCATAGATATCACGAATGAAATAATCTACTAAGAAATTCACACGATTGTTAAAAAGTCCAAGGTCTAACCCGAAGTTTAACGTAGTAGCTTTTTCCCATTTCAAGTAATACAAAGGTACAGAAGTATTTACATAGCCTTTCTTACCATTATAGGGTGATTGTACGCTGTATTTTCCTAACAACCAATAGTAATCATTGCTTATAGTCAAAGCATCAATATTTCCGTTTACCCCATAGCTCACACGTGGTTTTAGTCTGCTGATTACTTGGCTAATTTTTCCTTCTTTGAAGAACTCTTCATTATGAGCATTCCAACCTATAGAAGCTCCCGGGAAAAAGCCGAATTTATTATCACGTAGTTTTGAAGTACCGTCATAACGGAAAGTAAGTCCTAAAAGGTAGCGGTCGTCATAATCGTAATTAAGTTGCCCAAAAGCAGACACTATGCTATAATCGCGTTTGTAAGAATAAGGGATTCCACTTGCTTTAGCTCCTGCATTGAGGGTACGGATAAGGTCAGTGGGAGAACCTTCAGTAGCTGCATTAGAAGCGAATTGTTGTTGTTTGAAAAACTCACCTCCTAATAATATACTTAGATTATGCTTTTCAGCAAAAGTATTTTTGTAGTTCAGCGTAAGGGTACCCTGATTGTTCATAGTGCGATCATAAGCTGTTTTAGCTTGGCGAGAAGATACTAAAGCTCCACTATTCATATAAGCCTTGTAAAACCTTTCATCTGTATTATGTACAGCGAAATGGCTAGCACGTGCCATCAAAGAAAGATTTTTAAGCAATTTCCAATCAAACTGTACCGAAGCCGTAATACGGTGTTCTATATTGTCCATTAAGAACTTATCTTTGTAGTAAGCAGGGTTACCAAAACCTGAGTTACTACCAGGATTGTAGTCTTTAGAAGAACTGCCATCGGGATTGGTATTGTAAATACGTGAAGTAGGCGCTTGCCCTGCAAAACGTTGGAAAATAAAATAATCATCTTCATTGGCATAAGTACTCAAAGCATCTCTAAAAGACCCTATTTTGTTAGATTGGGCGTAAAGAACATTAGAAGATACTTTAAAATCATCAGTAATCTTATATGAACCGTTAAAAGTACCAGAATAACGTTTAAAGTTAGACCCTAATACTAAACCCGTATCATCTAAATATCCTAATCCCAAATAGTAAGTGCCTTTATCATTACCTCCTTCAAATGAAATGCTATAATCTTTAGCATCACTATATTGATAGATAAGTTCTCCTACATTATTATTTTGAAAAATAAGTGTTTTAGCAGGGTCTAAAGGATCTGTCATTGTTTGCCATTCTGGATTATTAAGCAAATAACGATTGGCATTAGTAAGCTCCATTGTAGTATATGGTGAATCAGTAGTGTTATTACCTGTTGACATAGCGTGTGTACCAGTAAGGAATTGGTCGAAATTGTGTACTCCGTAGTCTTGTACATTCTTAATAGCACGTCTATTCCAGTAGATAAAGTCGCGCGCATCAAGATAATCGGGTAAAGCACGTTTCTGATTCATCGTATATTTGGTTCTGACGGTAATATTAGAACGTCCTGTTTTTCCTTTTTTAGTAGTTATCAAGATAACTCCATTCGCAGCACGTGCTCCATAAATAGCAGTAGAAGCAGCGTCTTTTAAGACCTCCATAGATTCTATATCATCAGAGTTTAAGGCGTAAAAAGAACCTGGTACTCCATCTATTAAGACCAAAGGAGAACCACTACCATCGAAGCCAGTACCACCACGCAATTGTATTTCGGGGGTAGTACCTGGTTTCCCTGTTACTTGGGTTACTCTAAGTCCTGCAATACTACCTTGTAGAGCGGTAGCCGCATTAGAACGTGGAGCACTTTCTAATACTTTTGTGTTCAATTTAGAAACTGAAGTAGCTAAGGTTTTACGAGTTTGCACTCCATATCCCGTCACCACCACTTCATCAAGCGTATTGCTCTCTTCTTTTAACTTAATATTAAGTGTAACATTTCCACCTCCTGTTACTCTTCTCTCTTGAGTAGTATATCCTACAAAGCTAAATACAAGAATATCACCCTCCTTTGCAGTGAGGGTATAGTTCCCTTCAAAGTCGGTCTGGGCACCGTGTGTGGTACCTTTCACAACTACAGCAGCGCCTGGCAACGGCATTTCATCAGAAGAAACCGTCCCTTTCACTATTATCTCTTGCGCCCAACCTATTGTGGTAAAAAACAACAAGAAGAATACATTAAATAAATACTTTTGCTTCATTACTTTAAATTTTTACTGATTGATTTTATAAATACAATGGGGTGGTAGGTTAATTACATTTTATATATACTACATTTGGTTACATTTGTTAAAGAAATCAATGCTTTCCAATTCTTTCTTAATGACTGCTTCCTCTTCATCAGTAATGTTTTGGAAAGGCGTACGGTTGATACCTAAGTCTAAACCGAGCAACTTCATTATACGCTTGCCGCACACTATGTTGCCTCGATATTTAGCAATTACATTTATCACGTCTTGGGCGTAGTTCTGCAACTCAGTAGCTTTGGCAATATTGCCCTTGTGATATTCATCTATGATACCTACCAATACCTTACCTATATAGCTACCAGTACCGCTAATACCACCACGAGCACCCCCCATTACAAGAGCATTGAGGATAGTCTCGTCTAAGCCGTAGAGCATATCGTATTTACCATTGTTGTACAACATACATTGGTTGTACTCATAAAGTGGTTCGTAGGTGTATTTGATACCCGCTAAGTTAGGAATACGTCCGTCAGCTGCTTTAAGGAATGGCAACATAGGAAGGTACACCCCATTGAGCACAGGGATATGGTAAAAATAGAAAGGCAGATTAGGCGCTCCACAAGCTATTTCTTCGCAGTATTTCACCAGCTCCTCTACCCTACCCGCTTTGGGGAAAGGTGAAGCCATTGCCCCTATACCGAAAGCTCCAATTTCTTGGGCGTGCTGTGCCATTTTGTAGCTATCTTTGATGCAGGTAGCCCCGCAGTGTACAATCACTTTGAAGTCTTTGGGAGCTACTGATACCCATTTTTCGGCTATCTTCATACGCTCTTCAACCGTCATCATATAGCCTTCACCTGACGAACCATTGATAAATACGCCTATCAATCCATTTTTTTGCAAGAGTTTTGCATATTTATCAATAGGGTCTAAATTTACTTCTCCTTTCTTGTCGAAAGGTGTAAAGGGCGCTACTATCAGCCCATTAATTTTTTCAAATGTCATTTTATTTAGTTATTTATTCCTCTCCCTCTCCTTTCTTCCCCTTCCAAAAAGGAAGGGGAAGGGGAACCTCAAAAGCAATAATAAGGAGAGTGTTTATTAATAATTCTATTTCAATTAGCTCCTCCTTGGGAGGGGTTGGGGATTATTATTCTCCACACAATTCTCTCTTAGGTTTTAAGAATAGCAACATCAGTACAATGGCTATTAAGATAATCACCGAGAGTTTGCTAAAATCAGCTCCTAAGTTACCCGCATCGGTAGAAGTACCAAGCATTAAGGTAACAGCATAGCCCGAAAATACGCCTCCCATATTCATAATGCCATAAGCCGTAGCGCGTTGCTGTTGTGGGATAATTTGGCATAAGATAGGCATATTGTTGGTATCAAACATTCCGTAGCCAATACCAAAAAGCAAAGTTGCCCCTATCATTGCTACATACGACTCTCCAAAGCCTATGAGTATCAAGGCAGGAATGGTAAGCCCTAAACCAATAGTACTAGTATAGATGCGCGCTTTGATATTTGTCTGTACCCAGCGGTCGGACAATGTACCTCCTATGAGCACTCCTAAGAAAGAAGATATAGCGATAGAAATTGTTGCTATAGGTCCTGCAGTAGCCATCGGTACATTTAAGTTGGTTGCAAAGAGCGTAGGCAACCAGTTCTTAGTTCCCCAGCCTGGAAAGCTCGATGCCATAAAGTAGAACAAGAGTATCCAGAAAGAGAAAGTGCCAAACACAAGAGCAAGCGACGATAACAATGAGTTTTTCGGTGCTGACGTTGTTTGTGTAGTTGCTTGTGGTTTGCGCTCTATATCAAAGAGAGTAAATACCAAGAAAAAAGCATACACTATCCCTACCATACCAAACCAGTGAAACACAGTATGCCAAGTATAGTTAGAGGCAATGGTAGCTCCAAAGCCTCCTAAGGCTTGTCCTGCATAAAGCCCCGACATATGAATACCTATAGCCAAAGAACGTGTTTTTGAAGTATGGTAATCGGCTATCATAGAAAGAGCAGTAGCTAAGTAAAGCGCCTCACTGAGTCCCATTAAGGCGCGCAGCCAATACACCTGATTAAAGGTTGTCGCATAACCCATACCATAAGTTACTGCCGACCATACAAACAGGCTTCCTACAATCATCCACTTGCGGTTCACGCGGTCGGCAATAATACCAGCCACAGGGCTCATCAATCCGTAGATAAGAAGGAACACTCCCATCAGCCTACCAAAGTTTTCTCCCACAGCAAGCTCTTTGATATCCATTTTCATCGACTCCTGCATCGTCGAGAGCATTTGTCGATCTAAATAATTGAGTAGTGCCACCACCCATAGCAATGCCACTACTATCCAAGGGTATATTTTACTGTTTTTCATAGTATCAATTGTTATATTGGTTTGTTAAAGAGCCTCCCTACGGTCGGGAAATCTAACAGATTAACAAAAGTTTGTTTGATTTTGTTTTTTTGATTGATTTCTGAGGCGTAGCCTCTCCCTTAAGTAAGTATATACTATTTTACCACAACTTTAAAAGTTTTATTGCTACGTACACCCGGTTTTAGTTCTCCTTGCACGAGGTAGAACTCTTCTGGAGAGCCTACTAAGGTAGCACCTGCTCGAGCGAAATCAGTTTGTGTATCGAGCACCGACCACTGTTGCGTGTGAGTATCGAACAGATAACACTCTTTATTGAAACCATAGTACTCAATAGGCTGTGTCATATAATGCAACATATAATCGTAGTTTTTCTGCTTGCGTGTCTCATCAGTGAGGGTAGTATCTCGACCTATATTATAGAGGTCGGTGATGGTTTTTAAGAAAAGTGTTGCATTTACACCTCCAAAACAAGCAATATAGCGATTATCAATAGCCAAAGCTGTAGCTCCTGTGAGCGAAAATGGCACTTTATCAGGACTTTCTTGTGTAGCTACTTTTTGCCATTGCTGTTGTTGCACACTATACCTCCACACAGCAGTAGAGAGGGTAGGCACGTGGGTAGCATCCCCCCCGAAAAAGCCTCCTAACAAGAATAAGTGTGTATCACCCTCTTGTTCCATCGCTACTAATACAGGTTGTACACTGGGCTCTTCGGGGAAATCAGGCAAGCGATGCCACTCTTTATCAGTAGCAGTATCGATATAATACACTTTGTTAGAGGGCTTTCCCGAAGCACTACCTCCTGCTACAAACACCTTGCTACCTATACTCGCACCTGCAAAGTTGTCGAGTGGTTCAGGCAAAGAAGAGAAAGAAGTAAGCGTAATGCCTTTTTCTTTTGAGTACTGCACCTTATAGCAATTGGCTAAAGAGTGTGTAGCCGTCTGTCCTCCTATCCACAGATAGCCAGCAGGAATCGCTACCGATACCCCATACGCCGCTGTTTCAGGAAGTTTGCCCACTGTTTGCCATTGGTTTTGTGTTTTATTGAAGTGAAGTATTTCATCGTAAAACACTTTCTTTCCGCCTTCAAACCCGAGTTTATCAGGGAAGTTACACCCTCCTGCTACCAATAATTCACCGTTGAGCAGGGCAGCATAAGAAGCCGAAATGCCTTTCTGTAAATCGCCTTCCAAGCCTTGGGTGGTAAGTGTTGTAATATTAATTTTCATAGGTTGTTCTTTTTGGGTTTCTGTACAAGCCGTCAATATTATTAGAGATAAAACGAATAGTGCAGACTTTGCCAAAGGTGCGAGCCGCACGGGCAGGAAACTTTGGCAAAGTAGCTTAGACTTTGTCAAAGTTTTTCTGTTCATTATTTGTCTTTTATCATTAACCATTAACAATTAACCATTAATCATTGCAATTGTTTTCCACACTTGATATAAGCCACGTGGTACGTGGAAACAGCCCTTCCATTTACCGCCTTTGAGGTCTAAGAGCACTTCGCCTTGGCGGTTGAGGTACCCCCACCATTCGCGATGTTTAGAGTCTTTAAAATGTTCCCAAGTGTAATGATGCACTTTCTCAAACCACTGCAAGCACTCTTTATTACCAGTGAGTTGATATCCTTTTATCAGCGAGATAAGCGTTTCTATATGTACCCACCACAGTTTCTGATCCCATTCTAATTGTTGGGGCGGACAGCCTTTTCTATCCATAAAGTAGTAGATACCGCCATACTGTTTATCCCAACCGTAGTCAATCATTTTTAGAGTAGTTTGCACCGCCTTTTCGATGAGCTCAGGACGATTGAGACGTTTGCCTAAGTCCATTATAAACCACATTGCCTCAATGGCGTGACCGGGGGTAAGCTGACGACCTTCAAAAGTATCAGATAGCGAACCGTCTGCATTTACATTTTCTACTACGATGCCACCCAGTTCAGGGCGTAAAAATACGTCCATTACTTCGTGAATACAAGTATCCATCGTTTTCTCGATAAAAGCCTCGTCCAATAAGGGTTCTATCTCCAATGCCAAATTACAGAGAATCATAGGCAAGGCAAAGTTTTTAAGCGAACGAGTGCCTGGGTAAGCTTTGCTCCATTTCCCCTTAGGATTGTCTTGTTTGGAAAGGATAATATCAAAAGTGCGTTTGGCTATATCGGCATATTCTTTATTGCCTGTGGCAATGCTCAACTGACCAAAAGCCATCGTAGCAAAGGTATAAGAGAAAATATTATAAGGTTCCACAAGAGGGTTACCTTGTCGGTCTAATGAAAAATACCAGTTTAGGTTTGCGTCGTGTCCGTATTTCTTGAGGAACTCTGCCCCTTGTATAGCACAGTCCAACCATTCTTGCCGTTTTTCTACACGGTTATAAAGCATCGCAAAGAGCCATACTTCACGCCCTTGTAGCCAAATAAACTTATCGGTATCAAATACATTTCCTTGGCAGTCAAGACAAGTAAAATAACCACCATATTCTTTGTCTTGCGATTTCTCTAACCAAAACGGAATCACGTTTTGTAACAATTCATCGCGATATTGTTTTTCTAATTGTTTAAAATCCATTATTAAAATAGTATCTTAGTTTTAATTGTGATTTAGTTTTTATTCTTCTTTAATCGACTGGGCAAAATAACAAATAAAAAATGATATGACCAAATATTTAATAAAGTTTTTTTATATATAAATTTTATGAAATGTTGATTTTAGTTATAACAAACTGATTTACATATACATTTAAATTAAACAGAAAGTATTACATTTTCGTATTATTTCGAAAAAACAACTATAAACAATCTTTTTATTTTCTATTTCATT
>ERZ773100.116-NODE-116-length-49269-cov-10.259215_pt1 | contig 49269 bp, 46 predicted proteins | sample MGYA00511119_ERZ773100 | MGnify/ENA primary metagenome ERZ773100 (study PRJEB29015, sample SAMEA2738000) | human oral metagenome | biome: human oral; feature: human-associated habitat; material: dental | place: China | collected 2111 ...
GGGCAATGATGGAGAAATTGCGGATCTTCTCCTGACGTTTTTTCAAATCTTCTAAATTCATTTTTCTCATCCTTTTAGGGTATTCTATTTATTATAACACAAGACCCGCGATTTTTCCTATAGACTCAGACTTTATCAATAAATTATGCTATACTTATCACAGATTAATATTGGAGATAAATAATGATTAAATTACTTGCACTTGATATGGATGGAACTCTTTTGAATTCTCAAAAAAAGATTTCCCAAGAAAATATCTCTGCTATCCACAAAGCTATAAAGGCCGGTGTGAAACTAGTCCTTTGTACAGGTCGTCCTCCTTTTGGTGTTCGACCATATTACGAACTTTTAGGCCTCGCCCAAGAAGATGAATATGTGATTGTTGACAATGGCTGTGCCATCCACCGAACCAGTGATTGGAAGGTGATAGACTCAGTCGCCTTGGATAAGCAAGATATCCACTACCTCTATAGCTTAACCCAGAATATCTCCATCCAGCTAACCTTATTTGACGAAGAACACTATTTCGTTGTCGGAGAGACACCAAGCCCTATCGTAGTTCGAGACACAGGCTATGTTTTTACCTCACCCACTGAAATCAGCCTTGAGGAGGCAGTTAGTGGTAAGTATACGATGTTCCAGGCCATGTTCTTAGCTGAAAAAGAGACAGTCGACTTCTTTGAAGAAAAATATGCCTCTGATATCTGCCAGCATTTCAGCGGTGTACGCTCACAGGATGTGATTTATGAAGTTATGCCAGCAGGTGTCACCAAAGCATTTGCATTAGAAAAATTAGCCCAAAAATTAAATATCAAAGTTGAGGAAATCATGGCTCTTGGAGATGCCAACAATGACCTTGAAATGCTTAAATTGGCGGGTCTAGGTATTGCCATGGGGAATGCCAGCGACTATGTTAAATCACTCGCTGATGACGTCACTGACTCCAATGACAAAAATGGGGTAGCAAAAGCTATTGAAAAATATCTTCTAAACTAAAAAAGTAGGCGAGACCAACCAGTAAGGTAGGTCATCATCTACTTTTTTTCTATGTTCATCTGTAGTTCTTATATCCTTTATATGATTTTTTACTCAAGTTGCCTAAAAAGCCTGAAAGTCGCTTGACGACTGGCTTAGCGTTGGTTACAATATATCTACAATTTATTTCTTGATACTGTTTTCCAGTTATAAGAGAATAATATAACCTTAACCTTTCCAGGAGGAATCTATGAAGAAAATTTCACTCTATAGTTTAACTGCCCTATCATTTATCGTTTTAGCCGCATGCTCTGCGAAGTCAACTGAAGAAACATCCTCATCATCTTCTTCAGAAGTCACTTCATCAGTATCTACTGCCAAAAAAAGCAAATCAGCTGGTACTTCTCAAGAAGATGTTATCAATGAGCTGAAATCAATATTTGATCCAAATGGAAATTCTAAAGATTTTGATATTAAAGTTGAAAAAGATGTAAAAGACGAAGCTTTCCCGAATGGACATACCGTCATTACAGCTTCTATCAAAGGTGATACAGCTGCTGGTACTAAGGAAATGATGGCCGCTTTTGATAATAATACTGCCACAGAAGAAGACAAACAAATCCTGCAAGGTTTCCGTCAGACTATTGCTGACATTGCGCAAAAATTACCAGACGACACCACAACCATTGCATTCCAATACGAAACAAAACCAAACGAATATCGTGTGATTGCTCATTCTGGAAAAACTAAAGATATCATCCCTACAACAGTCAAATAAGCGACTCCTTCTCTTTGCCATTCATTAAAAATTGGCAAAGAGTTTTTTATTGACTTACTTTAAACGACATCCCCTTTCCAAGACATCATGCCTCCAGAAACATTCACAACATCATAGCCTTTCTTTTTAAGCTTTTTCGCTGCTAATCTGCTACGAACACCTGAGTGACAAATCACATAAAGCTTCTCTTCTTTTGATTGCGAATAGCGATCGATTTGCCCTAAAGGAATATTTAGGGCTCCCTTGATATGCCCTCTGTTATATTCAGATGGAGTTCGAACATCCAGTAACTTAATATTCGTCTTCAACCTTTTCTCTAATTCTGCCGTTGAAATACTTTCAACTTTTGTAAAAAAATGGAACATATTCCCTCCGATTTATTTTTTATAAAAACTATTCAATCATTTCAATACTTTAAAGTCAAGGAAACGGTTTCCCTATCATCTTACTTATTAAAATACAGCTATCAAAACAAAAAAACAGGCTCTCTGATTTCTCAGAAAGCCTTTTGTTTATTGGTTTTATAACCTTATTTAGCGATTGGGTAAACAGAAACTTGTTTTTTATCGCGTCCTTTACGTTCAAAGCGAACTACGCCTTCAACTTTTGCAAACAAAGTATCGTCTCCACCGCGGCCAACGTTTACACCTGGATAGATGTGAGTTCCGCGTTGACGGTAAAGAATTGAGCCACCTGTAACAGTTTGACCGTCAGCAGCTTTAGCACCAAGACGTTTCGCTTGTGAGTCACGTCCGTTAGATGTAGAACCTCCACCTTTTTTGTGGGCGAATAATTGCAAGTTAGCAAGATTCATTTTTAACATAATGTTTTTCCTCCGTGTTAGTTTTCTGTGATAACTCTTGTTTGGACGAACTCTGATGAGTTCTCCGATAGGTTTGCCATCCCTAAGAAAAAGGATTCAAAGAAAAGCTGAGTCATTTCTCTCTGGTTCGGTGCAATATCTTTTGGGATTTCAACCCGTAAGAATCCACCTTGATCTTCGTTTAATTCTAAGGTCGGTTCATAGCCCGCAAATTTTTCAATTGAATTGACAAAATTTATGGCAAGCGTCGAAACCGATGCACACACGACATCAAAGCCGTATTCGCCACTTCCGGCGTGTCCAGTAATCTCTGCACATCTCAGTTCGCCATCCTCAGCTCTCTCAAAGACTGCGTGTATCATGTGTTCTCCTGAAAATTAAGCGTTGATCGCGTTGATGACAACCTTAGTATATGGTTGACGGTGACCTTGTTTACGGTGACTGCCTTTTTTAGGTTTATATTTGAAAGTAACAACTTTCTTTTGTTTACCTTGTTTTTCAACAGTTCCGACAACAGTAGCTCCGGCAACAAGTGGAGTTCCGACAACAGTTTTTTCACCACCAACAAGAACAACTTCGTCAAAAGTAACATCTTGACCAGCTTCAACGTTCAATTTTTCAACGTAGATTGCTTGACCAACTTCAACTTTAACTTGTTTTCCGCCAGTTTTAATGATTGCGTATGTGCTCATTATGCACCTCCTATGATTTTTTTGGGGTTTCCCCCGTATTTTTGTGAAGACTCGCCTAGCATCGTGGGACGAACCACTTTATACTCACTATGTGAGCAACGATGTTCGTGCGGTTGCACAGGAATGTGCATAGTCAACTCTCTAAGTATAGCACTTCTCTTCCCTTTTGACAAGCCTTTTTACCCAATGAAAACGGATTTTCAGGCTTATTAAATTTTTTTAATGAACAAAGATAATCTGTCCTTCTTTATTGACTTCAACATCAATCATTGTCGGTGTCTTTAATTCTGATTTTAAGGTGCGGGCTAGTGTCTGACTTGAGTTTGCGATGTTGACTGTACGCTTCTCATTTCCATTAAAGACTGTCAAGGTAATACTAGAGCTACCTGACTTCCTACTTCCAACATAAGTATCTAAGTCAGAAAGTAAGACCGTCTTAGTAACTGTTTCTTGATTAGTAAAATAATTGTAGCGCCAAACACCATTGGTCACACGATATCCAGCATAGAAGGGGATCGCAATGAAAATAATGGGGAAGCCAACTATAAGACCTAAAATACCTCTGGCGCGCCCTCTTAAAAATAGATTATCCCAAAAGACTCCGAAAGCCACCTTCCAAGAACCTGCTTGAACTTTGGTCTTGTAGAATCCAAATAAGACTAGCCCAAAAAGAACTAAAATTACTAAAAAGTGAATGCTAAGCCCTAATAAATAAGTCCAGCTAGGCGCTCCACCAATCAAAGCATTATCTTGACCCTTTTCCCAAGAAAATGCTCCAGCAAGTCCTCTCCAAAAATAATACCAACCGCTCATTCATTCTCCTTTTTTATTTATACTATTTTATTAAAACATAAATCAAGAGTATTTTACTATTCTATTTATTAATAAATTTATCTTGTAATTATTATTTATTGGAAGAAGCTTAAAAATAGCGTCGTACTTTATCTTGATAGTCTTGATAAACTTTTCCGAATCTTTCAAAACACCAGCGCTCCTCAGAGAGGATAATCCAGTGGGCAGCAGTCTGAAACATAACTAGAATCAGAAAGAAAATCATTGACTTGGTCAAAAAAGCTATTCCCAAAAAACAAATAAAGTAAGCTACATACATGGGATTACGAGAATAGCTATAAAGTCCCTTTGTATTCATGCCGCTTGCATCCGGTCTAGCGAAATCCCTCATACTGATAGCACACAAAGCCAAACCAAGCAAGTAAATAGCCATACCAACATAAAAGAAAACAGAAAAATCAAACTTAATTTCAAGCAAAAAAAGGAATGATGAACAAGGCTAGATTGCCCAATTGATAAATCACATATGCTATCTTTTCATTTCCTTGGACTGGTGCAAAATAAGCTGCGCGCGACAAAGCATTTTTGCTGTAATGACTCAATAAAGGAAAGCGAATCAGCAAAAAAGGAATTAAGAGAAAAACAGCAAGCATAAACGTCACCTTCTCTCGCTTTTACAACAGCCCTTCAATCAGCTCATCAACTTCATCAGCCTCTGCTTGTGGTGTGATTTCTGTAATCATGATGCCTGCAACGGCACGCTCTACCAAACCTTCAACATCTAAGCGAGATTCGTACTGCTCCGCATTCTTGATCTTCGGATTGGTTTTAGGCCGGTCTGGTGCAAAAATGGTACAGCAGTCTTCAAATGGCTGGATAGAGATTTGGAAAGTATCGATTTTTTCTGCAATCTCAATGATTTCCAGCTTGTCCATGGTCACGACAGGACGGATAACCGGTGTATTGGTTACTGCATTGATAGCCTGCATACTCTCGATGGTTTGACTAGCCACCTGACCTAGACTTTCTCCGTTGATAATGACTTGAGCCCCCCGTTCCTCTCGAATCCGGTCCGTAATACGCATCATAAAGCGACGAGTCAGGGTCATCAGGTAGGCTTCAGGAGCCTTGGCCTTGATTTCCTCTTGAATCTCTGTGAAAGGAACTTCGATAAACTGGATATTACCGCCAAACTTGGTCAATTTTCGCGTCAAATCTTGAGCTTTTTTCAGAGCTCCTGGACTGGTGTAAGGCGGACTGGCAAAGTGAACAGCCTCAATATCTACACCACGCTTGAGAGCCAGATAACCAGCCACTGGTGAGTCAATCCCACCCGACAGCATGAGCATGCCTTTTCCTGAAGTACCGACTGGCAGTCCACCAGCACCACGAATCGTTTCATAGGAGATATAGGCCGCTTCTTCACGAATTTCGACACGTAGCTCAATATCCGGTGCTTTCATTTTGACTTGAACATTAGGAATGGCCTCAAAAACAGCATCCCCAAGTGTCTGGTTAAGCTCGCGGCTATCTAACTCAAAGCTGTGATCACTGCGCTTGCTGGTAATCTTAAAGGTCATGCCTTCCTGATAGACTTGCTTCATGATGGTTTGAACAGCTTCAATCAAGGCTGGTACAGACTTTTTAACCCTATAAGATGGAGAGAAATTCTGAATCCCAAAAATCTGCTTGAGTGATTCAGCGACCGGCTGATAGTCTGTTCCATGCAGATAGATATGAGTGCGGTCACGGTCAGCCTTGACATGAACCCGCGGATAGATTGATAAGACTGATTGGATATTGCGTTTGAGTTTGTTGATAAAGCGCATGCGGTTCTTGCCCTTGGTTGAGAGCTCACCGTAGCGCACCATAATTTCTGAATATTGCATTGTTTACCTTACTTTTCTGGTTTTTTCGTAAATAATTTTAAAGTTTGTCAAAAACTGCTCCATCTGGCTCATATCGTTGTCAAGATCCAAACTGATACGGACAGCCGTTTGAGCGATAGACTTTTCAACCCCCATAGCGATTAGGGTTCCTGCTGGTTTTCCAGCCTTAGAAGAGCAAGCGCTGGTAGTCGAGATATAAATCTCGTAGTCTTCAAATGCATGAACGACAACTTCACCCCGCACTCCCTTGATCCCAAAGGTCAGTATATGAGGCGCAAAATCCTCCATGTCTGAGAAAATCATCACATCTGGATACTTATGCAGCTCTTCAAGGAGAATCTTCTTCATTTGAGCTGTCCGCTGGGCAAATACTTCTTGCCTTTCCATAGACAATCGCAGAGCCTTGGCTGTCGCTGCAATGCCAGCTAAATTTTCCGTCGTTGAGCGCTTGTCCGACTCCTGACCTCCACCGGTCAAAAGCGGACTGATTTTCTTGCCAGACTTGATATAGACAAATCCCACACCCCGAAGACCATGAAATTTATGACTGGAAAATGTCGCGAAATCCACACGATCCGTCAGATAAGCAGCTGTTGGGATTTTCGCTACAGCCTGAACAGCGTCTACATGAAAAGAGATTGTCGGCTTGTCTGCTAGCAGTTCGGATATCTTCTGAATGGGCTGAATACTGCCGATTTCATTATTGACAGCCATGATAGAGACTAGTGTGGTGTCTGGTCGAATCAACTCCGCTAGCTCATCTACATCAACAAAACCTGCCTTGTCCACTGGAGCAAAATCTATTTCAAACCCTTGACTCTGTAGCCAAAGGGCTGATTCTTTAACCGCGGGATGCTCAATGTTGGATACGATGATGTGTTTTCCAAAGGGAACTTTTTCAAAAGCAACTCCTTTAAGCACCCAGTTGTCTCCTTCAGTCCCTCCAGACGTAAAAAAAATCTCCGACGAAGACTTGCCCAAAAGCTCTGCAATTTGCCTACGTGAAGCTTCTAGGAGACGGGTTGCCTGACTGCCTAAACTGTGCAGACTGGATGGATTGCCCCAGATTTTAGAAGCAACCTCTGTGTAAGTGGCCAAAGTCTCAGGATAAGGCTTGGTTGTTGCTGAATTATCTAAATAAATCATGTTCTTTCCTCTAAAATTCAATACTCCTATTGTAACACGAAAGAGAAGCTGGAACAAGAAAGAAAAAGCCCTAAATTCAAGAAGAATCTAGGGCAAGTTTTAAAAGTCGTAAAATTCATGTAGCAGAGCAAAAAGTTCTTGTTGCTGAGCCATCAATATTTGACCTATACTAGTGGATTTAATCAGAGTTCGCTGTTCAACATTTTCAATAACTTTCTTTAAAGAAGTCTGGGCATAAGGTGCTTCTACTACCTTTTGGGCATTTTGGAAGGGTTGGTGGGTTACCAGTTGAAAACCGTAAGAATTATTGAGCAAAGAATATCCTGCTGTTCCAGTCTTTTCTTGATAAGCTTCACACAAACCGCCATCAATGACGAAGAGCAAGCCACCGCCACGAATAGGAGATTCTCCCTTGCCTGTCTTGACTGGAGTATGGCCATTGACCATTCTAGACTCCTGGGAAAAGAGGCCGAATTCTTCTAAAATCAACTGACAAATTTTCTCAGAATTACGATAAGAAAAATAAGAATTTTCCACTTCCTTGTGGGTTTCCTTATCCTCGATAAAATAACGTTCTAAAGTGGTCATCTTATCTTTTCCAAATAGAGGGGACAATTTACCTCTCCAACAATACCAAATTAAGTCTGTCGAAAAATCATCGCCGATTTCCTTATTCTTTGCTGCTTGGCGAATATGGTATTCAAAGAAATCCAGCAATTCTCTTCCTACATAATGCGCTTGATGAATCATAAGAGGTTGAAACTCTCCAGAAGGTTCAAGAGGAATACAGCCATGAAAGAGCAAATGTTGGTTGTAAATCTTATACATTGAACCCTTTTTCATGAGCAGGTTGATATGTTCAGCCAGCTTGAGAGATTCTTGGAAGGAAGCCAACATACTGTCAACTGCTTGCGCTTCTTCTGGACTTAATTCTGATGGATTTGTTGGATCAATAGTTTGAAAACAAGTATTAATCAAAGGATGTTTTTTATCATCGATCGTCAGACATTCTTCCCAGTAATCAATTTTATCCAAGGTAACCTGGTCCTCCATCTGGAACTCAGGGCGTCTTTTTATTAATTGACTTTCTAGCTTAAACTGTATTATGGAAAGAGCTTGATGAACCTTTTCCAACTGTAAAATTTCTTCAGCAGTGAAATCGTCTTCTCTATTTCCCAGAATAGGTCTAAACTTAGGATTAGCCTTATAGGTTCTATCCGCGAAAAGTGTTAAGGCTCGAAGATTTAAGCCATACGCCTTTTCGATATCCCACAGATAACCATAGCGTGCTGCAATACGAAGAGCATTGAGCATGCAGGCTTTAGAGCCGAAAAAGCCTCCCATCCAAATAATATCGTGATTTCCCCACTGAATGTCTAAAGAATGAAAATGCAAGAGTTCATCCATAACCTGAGGACTACCAGCTCCTCTATCAAAAATATCTCCCACCACATGCAAGTGGTCAATCAATAAGCGACGGATACTTCTAGATATCCCCAGAATAAAAGGAACTGCTTCGCGTAGCTCAATGACATAAGACAGAATATTTTCGAAGTAAGATTTTTTATCCGCTAAAGCGGTATCACTATAAACCAATTCTTCAATGATATAGGCATATTGAGGGGGCAAGGCCTTTCTAAGCTTCGAGCGACTGTACTTGGCTGCTGCAAAGGCCAGCAAGCTTAACAGCTGAGGGATGGTGTCCTTATACCAGTCTCTGCTTTTATTGCCTTCTTTCAAGACAAGTTCTGGATAGGAAACCAAAGCTGATAGTCTGTTTTTATCATCTTGTGATAAAGAATCCCCGAAACAATCCTTAATTTTTTCATTAAGAATACCAGCACAGCTTCTTAAAATATAGTCAAAAGCCTCGAATTCTCCATGAATATCACTGATGTAAAGCTCTGTCCCTTTAGGAAGGTTTAAAATTGCTTCAAGGTTGGTTAGTTCTGTAATAACCTTTTGCCGAGAGTCAAATTCTTTCAGTAAAATACGCTTATATTGCTCCATATCTGCCCTCCAACGCTCTAACCTATTTATGAAAAACAGTTAACTCTTCATTCACTTAGTTCAGTTTCTTTAAATGCTCTTCGATCAAGAAAGCTGTCTCTTCAATTGATTTATCTGACATATTAATGACCTGAGCTCCATATTTTTTAAATACGGTTTTAGAGTAGTCCAATTCCTGATAAATTTTTTCCAGATCTGTATAGCTGGTTTCCTGGGTCAAGCCTAAAGAGTCCAGACGGTGACTACGAATTTTCGCTAATTTTTCTGGCTCACAAACAAGACCAATTAAACGGCGAGAATCAACTTTTTCCAAAACCTGAGGCAGAGGAACTTCTGGGATTAAAGGAAGATTTGAAACCTTATATCCTTTATTAGCTAAGTAAATGCTAAGAGGTGTTTTCGAAGTGCGGGAAACACCCAATAGGACTATATCTGAATCTAAAAATCCTTGTGGCGCTTTACCGTCATCATACTTGACCGCAAATTCAATAGCTGAAATTTTATTAAAGTACTCACTATCTAAACGATGAAGAGTCCCAGGGACTTCAATCGGGTCAGTACCCGTCTTTTCCTTGATAATTTCAAAAAATGGATGCATCAAATCCAAATAGGACAGACCATGAGCCTGACTAAACTCTCTAGCTACAGAGGCTAGCTTGCCATCAACCAAGGTACTAATTACTAGGGCATCATCCTTGATAGCGTCACGTAAAATATCTAACAGTTCCTCCTCCTTGTTAATAAAAGGAAAACGATAGCTGTTATTAAAAATGATATCTGGATATTGAGCCGTAACTGCTGATAGCAACTTTTGGGAAGTCCCACCCAATGAATCTGAAACACTATAAACAATCATTTCTTTTTTCATATTTATTCCTCTTCTCTATTCACCTCAGCACTTCGGGCTTGCTGAATAATATAATCCAACAAGGCTGACTTGGTCACACTTCCTAAAATTTTACGCTCATCTTCCTCGTCCACTATTGGCAACGAATCTATGGCATAATCTTGAAGGAGGGCAGCAGCTTCTAAAATATTCATATTCTTGTGACATGTTTTAATATGGGGCATCCTGGTCATACAAACTGCTACAGGTGTACTATTGATATTAGAATTGAGTGAAGCCCTCAAAAGATCTTTACGCGACATAATTCCAAGGAGAAGCTTTTCTTCATCAATGACATAGAGAACATCTGCATCATACATAAAGAGAGTAATAATAGCATCCTGAATATAAGAATCATGGCTTACCAAGACTGGAGAAGTCATAATCTCTGCTACTTCTTTTCGAAAAGTATCAAAAAAGAAAAGTGTTTCAAGATCAGTGCCAGAATACGTGTAACCAACTTTCGGAGTAGCCTTTAAAATTCCAACCAAGGTTAGAAAGGAAAGATCTGACCGTAATGTCGCCCGAGAAATATCCAGTAGCTCCGATATTTTCTCACCGCTCAAAGGCTGCTGAACTTTAACAATTTCTACAATTTTCTTTTGTCGTTCGCTTAATTTCAATTAACATAAAACCTTTCTGCATTCTATAAGTGATAAAAATAAATATTAAAAGAATAATTGGCTATCCTCAGCATATTTAAATTAAATTCCTTTATATATTCATCATTTTTGTTATACATTATATCAAAAAAATTAAATATGTCAACAAAAAAACCTGCACGTTTTTTATTTGACAAGTATATATGATGTATATTACAATGTACTTGTCTTTTAATATGACACATATTAAATTAATTTGGAGGCAGATATGACAAAATGGATTTATTCCTTCGAGGAAGGAAGTGCGAATGACAAAGCTCTCCTTGGCGGAAAAGGAGCCAATTTAGCAGAGATGAGCAATTTGGGATTGCCTGTTCCTCCAGGTTTTACCATTACTACAGAAAGCTGCATCAAGTTTCTCGAAAATCCTGATTTCTTTGATTCCTCTTTAAAAGATCATATTTTGAAAGCGATTACCCTTCTTGAGAGGAAAACGAATAAATCTTTTAATGGAGAGAACTCTGACTTGCTTTTAGTCTCCGTTCGTAGCGGTGCAAAATTCTCCATGCCAGGAATGATGGATACCATTTTGAACCTTGGGCTCAATGATCATCGGACACAAATATTAGCCGAACAGACTAATCCTGACTTTGCCTACAACTGTTATCGACGTCTTCTTCAAATGTTTGCAGACGTTGTATATGGTATTCCTAAAGAACTTTTTGATACTTTATTAGAAAACTTTGAAAAGAACCAGAATAAAAGCCTAAAAGAATTGTCAATTGCTGAGCACCAAGACCTGGTTAAGAAATATAAAGAAATCTACCATCAAGAAAATAAGAATTTTCCAGAAAATCCGATAGACCAGCTTTACGCTGCTATTCAAGCTGTTTTTAAGTCCTGGAATAATAATCGTGCTAAAATTTACCGTGATTTAAATCATATTTCTCATGATTTGGGAACAGCCGTAAACGTTCAAGCCATGGTTTTTGGAAATAGTGATCAAAATAGTGGAACTGGAGTCTGTTTTACTAGAAATCCTGCTAGTGGTGAAGCTGAATTATTCGGGGAATTTTTACTGAATGCCCAAGGAGAAGATGTGGTCGCTGGCATACGGACTCCAGAACCTATAGCTGCATTAGAAAAAGCTCAACCTCAAGCCTATAAAGCCTTTAAAGACTACGCTAGCATTCTTGAAAACCATTATAAAGACATGCAGGACATTGAATTTACTATTGAGAAAGGGAAGCTTTATATCTTACAAACTAGAAATGGTAAACGGACTGCCAAAGCCTCATTAAAAATTGCGTTAGATTTAGTCGACCAAGGTATTATCAGTAAAAATGAGGCTCTTTTAAGAATATCTCCTGCGTCTATTAGTCAGCTCATTCATCCTGTTTTTGATGATGCAGCATTGGGAAAAGCTTCATTCATAGCACAAGGTTTGCCAGCCAGTCCTGGAGCTGCTACTGGAGAAATAGTCTTTACAGCTGATCGAGCTAAAGAACTACATGATCTGGGAAGAAAAGTTATTTTAGTCAGACAGGAAACTTCTCCGGAAGATATCGAAGGAATGGTGGTCAGCCAAGCTATTGTAACCTGCCAAGGTGGTATGACCTCTCATGCAGCTGTTGTCGCTAGAGGAATGGGAACCTGCTGTGTCGCCGGCTGTGGTGAACTAATTATTCGTGAGGATAGCAAAACACTCTCATGCGGAGGCCTCATCCTTACTGAAGGAGATATCATTTCTGTTGATGGTAGTTCTGGTCGCATTTATAGTGGAGAAATACCAACTGTCCTAGTTGAAAATAATCAAGACCTCCAGCGTCTCCTTTCTTGGGCAGATGAAGTTGCTCATCTGAAGGTTCGAGCAAATGCTGAGACTGTCAAAGATTTGGAAACAGCTATGAAATTTGGTGCTCAAGGTGTTGGACTGGCACGTACTGAGCACATGTTTTTTGGTCAGGACCGGATCCTAGAAATGCGTCGCCTCATCCTTGCTGACAATGAGATGGAGATTCAGATTGCCCTCAAGCAGCTTTTACATTTCCAAGAAGAAGACTTCTACCATATGTTCCGAGCAGTTCAGGATAAACCGATGATTATTCGCCTTTTGGATCCACCAATGCATGAATTTCTACCTAAGGACCCTCAGGAAATCAAGCTTTTAGCCGAAAAATTGCACAAGTCACCAGAAAAGCTGGCTCGCCAAATTGAAAACTTACAGGAAAACAACCCTATGCTAGGTCATCGGGGATGCCGTCTGGGAATTACTCAGCCAGAAATTTACAAAATGCAGGCCGAGGCTATTTTCAGAAGTGCCATTAGGCTGCATCAAGAAGGACTTAAAATCAAGCCAAAAATTATGATCCCCTTGATAGCAGATAAAAAAGAACTGGACTTTGTTAAATCATATCTAACTGAGCATATCCAATACCTCTTCCAAGACTATGAACAAGATCCCTTCCCATATGAAATTGGTACTATGATTGAATTACCACGCGCTTGTCTGACCGCAGACAAGCTGGCTCAGGAAGCTGATTTCTTTAGTTTTGGAACCAACGACTTGACTCAAATGACCTTTGGTTTCTCTCGGGATGATATAGGAAAATTTATTGGCCATTATAAAAAGAAAGACATTCTCTCATCCGATCCATTCCAAAATATTGATAAGGATGGTGTTGGTGAGTTAATGAGAATTGCAATCAACAAGGCTCGTCAAGTAAAACCAAATCTATCCATTGGTATTTGTGGTGAGGTTGGCGGTGATCCTGCTTCTATCTCTTTCTTCCAGGAAATCAATGTTACCTATGTTTCCTGTTCGCCATATAGGGTTCCTGCAGCTAGACTTGCCGTTGCGCAAGCTGTTCTCCAAGAAGAAAGAAGCTAAAACTCTTTATGGTTATTTAAAGTAGGCTTGGACAAAGAATTCCCAGCTTTACTTTATGATAATAACTACTTTTCCCTAAGCAGGATTCTTTTCACTATTTTGAAGGTTTAGCCAGACATCTCTTATCATCAAACTTCTATCTTTATATGAAAAAACTACTGACTGCGTTTTCAAATATAAAATTTTTATTTTTTTAAGACATTTTAAAATAAAAGACGTATAATGGAAAATATGAAATGAACTTGAATTCATATTTAGTTTTTGCAAAGGAGTTTGAAAAACATTATGACCAACTATTCTCGTCAAAATAAGAAAACAAATAAAGATAATCAGGAATCTGGAAAAGCTGGACGCCACATCAAAAAAGGCCTATCTGCTTTTCAAAAAACCTTAACCTTGATTGGTAGTGTTCTGGGTATTATCACAGCGACTATTACTATTATGAATGCAATGAAGTCCAATGAACAAAAGAAATCAGATACCAGTTCTTCTGCTCAAACGACTACTATCATCAAGGAAGTCGAAAAAGAGACGACTACTGCATCTACTTCTGAGGCCACTGAGACCTCCACACAAGAGAGTTCAGTTGCAACTAGTACGGAGACCAGTTCAAGTTCTTCAAGTAATGACACCACTTCTTCTAGCCAGGTTGAGACAAGCACTAGTAGCAGCGAGCAGGAAAACCAACAATAAAATGAGCCAGAACATCTGTTCCAGCTCATTTTTTTATTTTCTATACATCTTAACCTGTAAATAGAGGTCATTGTAAATTCCTAACCATTTAGGACCTAGTTGCTGATAAACTTCTAGGTGCTTCATGGTTTCTTCTGTAGGATAGAAGGCCTGATCTTCTTGAATTTCTTTTGGAAGAAGCTCTTTTGCTTTTGGAATTGGGGTTGAATAGCCAACATAAAGCGCATTCTTGTAGGCATTTTCTGGACGCAGCATGAAGTTAATAAATTGATAAGCTGCTTTTTTATTTTTAACCGTTTTTGGAATGACAATGTTATCAAACCAAAGGTTGCTGGCTTCACTAGGAACTACGTAACGCAAGTCTTCGTTCTTCTCTAGCATCTGCCTAGCTTCTCCAGAGAAAGTTACACCAATCGCCGCATTATTTTGAATCATGTAGCCCTTCATCTCATCTGCTACAATAGCTTTGATATTTGGTGTAAGCTTGTAGAGCTTGTCCACAGCTTCCTGCAAATGATCCGCATTTTTGTCATTTAATCCATAGCCAAGAGAATTGAGACCTAAGCCCATAACCTCACGCGCTCCATCAATCAACATGATAGAGTTTTTATATTCTGGGCGCCAAAGGTCATCCCAATGTTCTGGAGCCTTGTCAACCAATTTGCTATTATAAACAATGCCCAGGGTTCCCCAGAAATAAGGAACAGAATATTGGTTTCCTGGATCAAAAGGCTGGTCTAAGAAATCTGAACCGATATTCTCCATCCCCTTGATCTGCTTGTGATCTAGCTTTTCTACCAAATTCTCTTTGATCATCTTGGCAATCATGTATTCACTAGGGATGGCAATGTCATAGGTCGTACCTCCCTGCTTGATTTTAGTGTACATTGATTCATTTGAATCAAAGGTATCGTACTGGATTTGAACTCCCGTTTCTTTGGTGAATTCTTCTAGCAATTCTGGGTCAATATAGTCACCCCAGTTATAGATGACCAGTTTATCTCCACCACTAGTTTTGGTTTGATTTTCAAGCTGAACACTAACTAGCCATAAGACAGCGACAATGGCAACAATCCCGATTAAAAAGGAATAGAGTCTTTTCATGCCTGCTCCTCCTTCTCTCGTGAAATGAAGTAATAGCCAATCACCAGTAAAATACTAAAGAGAAAGACTAAAGCAGATAGGGCATTGATTTCCAAAGAAATCCCCTGACGGGCACGAGAATAAATTTCCACCGAGAGGGTAGTGAAACCATTCCCTGTTACAAAGAAGGTCACTGCAAAATCATCCAAAGAGTAGGTAAAGGCCATAAAATACCCTGCTATAATAGCTGGTGTCAGATAAGGCAACATGATTTCTTTCAACATTTGTAACTGGCTGGCACCTAAGTCGTAAGCCGCCTTAATCATATCGTCGTTCATTTCTTTAAGCCTTGGCAGAATCATCAGAACAACGATCGGAATAGAGAAGGCCACGTGGCTAGCCAGAACTGAGATAAAGCCCAGCTGGAATTTCATATTGGTGAAGAGAATCAAGAAACTGGCACCAATCATTACATCTGGCGCTACCATCAAGACATTGTTGACAGAAAGGAAAGCTTCCTGGTATTTTTTCTTGGCTTGATAGATATAGATTGCTCCAAAAGTCCCAATGATTGTCGCGATTAGAGCAGAAAGAAAGGCCAGAAAGAAGGTTTGAGCCAAAATCAGCATCAAACGCTTGTCACCAAATAGGTTCTCAAAGTGAGTCAAGCTAAAGCCGGTAAATTGATTCATATCGTCACCAGCATTGAGGGCATAACCGATCAGATAAAAGATTGGCAGATAAAGAATCAGAAAGACAAAAGCTAGATAGATACTGGATAGTTTCTTCATCGATCTCTCCTTTCTTTGGTTGCCCACATAATCAGAAGCATGGCAATAATCAGAACCACTCCGATGGTTGAACCCATACCCCAGTTTTGTGTCGTAAGAAAGTGTTGCTCAATCGCTGTCCCCAGGGTAATAACTCGATTTCCGCCAATCAGACGAGTCAGCATGAAGAGGCTGAGACTAGGGATGAAAACAGACTGAACTCCTGAACGCACTCCATTCATCGAAAGAGGAAAGATCACTCGCCGGAAAGTTTCCCAACGATTGGCTCCCAAATCACGACTGGCGTTAATGAGATTTGGATCCAAATCATCCAACACATTAAAGATTGGCAAAATCATGAAGGGAAGCTCAATGTAACTAGCAACAAAAATGAAAGAAAAATCGGTAAAAAGAATTTGCTGAGGTCCAACTCCGATAAAGCTAAGGAATTGGTTGATAGAGCCATCCTGACCGAAAATTCCGATAAAGGCATAGGCCTTCAGCAAAAGATTAATCCAAGTCGGTAGAACAATCAACATGAGCCAGAGTTGCTTGTGCTTGAGCTGAGTCAAGAAAAATGCCGTTGGATAACTGACCAATAAGGTGACCAAAGTTACAATTCCCGCGTAAAAAATCGAATTGAAACTCATTTTTAAATAGGTCAAATTCTGAGAGGCAAAATAAGTCCGGTAGTTTTCTAAGGTGAATCCTCCTTCAATATTAAAGAAGGAATTCCAAATAATCATAGCCACTGGTGCTAGTACAAAAAGCAAAATCCATAAAAAATATGGAACGATAAAGAGGTTAGAGGTTGTTTTCTTCATCTCTTTCCTCCTCGATTGCGTTAATCAGACCAGCTTCTTGTTCTTCAATTTCAACATATTCTTCGATACGAGCATCAAATTCTTCTTCTGTTTCATTGAGACGCATGATATGGATATCTTCTGGTTCAAACTGAAGACCAATGACTTCGCCAACAATGGCTTTGCGGGTCGAGTGAATCATCCATTCATTTCCCAGTTCGTCATAGGCGATGATTTCATAGTGGACTCCACGGAAAAGCTGAGTATCAACCTTAACCTGCAGTTTTCCTTCCTCTGGCAGAGTGATGCGCAGATCTTCTGGTCGAATAACAACTTCAACCGACTCATTAGGACGCATACCACCGTCCACCGCTTCAAAACGTTCGCCATTGAACTCAACTAAATAGTCCTCAATCATCTTACCAGGGAGGATATTAGACTCTCCAATGAAAGTCGCAACAAAATGGTTAATCGGCTCATCATAAATATCAACCGGTGTACCTGACTGGACAATCTCTCCATCATTCATAACAAAAATCCAATCGCTCATTGCTAGGGCTTCTTCTTGGTCGTGAGTAACAAAGACAAAGGTAATTCCCAATCGTTGTTGCAATTCACGAAGTTCATATTGCATATCCGTCCGAAGCTTCAAATCCAGAGCAGACAAGGGTTCGTCCAAGAGGACCACTCGAGGTTCGTTAATAATCGCTCGAGCAATAGCCACCCGTTGCCGTTGACCACCTGATAATTTTTGAATGGAACGGCGATCAAAACCTTCCAGCTGAACCATTTTCAACACTTCTTTAACACGGCATTCAATTTCCTTCTTCTCAACCTTACGTAAACGCAGAGGAAAAGCCACGTTTTCAAAAACATTCATATGTGGAAAAAGGGCATAAGACTGAAAGACAGTGTGTACATCACGTTTATTGGTTGGTACGTCATTGATCCGTACCCCATCCAAAAAGACATCTCCTGTAGAGGCATCTAGGAGGCCAGCGATAATATTTAAAATCGTAGACTTACCAGACCCCGAAGCTCCCAGAAGAGTATAAAATTTTCCTTCTTCTAGCTCAAAGTTAATGTCTTTTAAAACAACAGTATTGTTATCCTCAAAAACCTTAGAAACATTTTTGAATTCGATAATTGGTTTTTTCAATTCACATAAATTCCTTCTTTTTCATGTATTAACAGATTGGGGCTCTGTCAAGCCGCTACTGCTTCTCGAGGGCAACTAGTGCCCTGCATACTTGCGATATCGATAGGCGTCACCCCCTCAACTAAAACGTAGCGGTCAGAAAAAAGCAGAAAGTCGTTCATTACTAGACAACGACTAAACTTCTTATCTAACATTTCAATCACAGTAAAATTTTACTGTAAAGTCTCTCCAATAATCCGGACTTCACGCTCCAACTTTATACCAGATTCCTTTTCAACAGTTTGAATCACGTGAGCAATCAAATCTTCATAGTTCTGAGCATTTCCATCTGCAATATTGACCATAAAACCAGCGTGTTTGGTTGAAACCTCAACGCCACCAATCCGATGTCCCTTGAGACCAGCTTCACTAATCAACTGGCCAGCAAAATGGCCTAAAGGACGTTTAAAGACCGAACCACACGATGGATATTCTAGTGGTTGCTTAAGTTCTCGCAGATGTGTGAGTCGTTTCATTTCCTGCTGAATAGCTGTGTGATTCCCTGGGGAAAGGGCAAATTTAGCAGAAATGACAATATCACCCGTTTCCTGAATCACTGAAGAACGATAGCCAAACTTCATCTCCTCAGCGGAAATCGTCTTGATTTCTCCTTCTGGAGTCAGGACCTTACAAGATACTAGGACATGAGCGATTTCGCCACCATAGGCGCCAGCATTCATGAAGACAGCTCCACCTACACTTCCTGGAATTCCACATGCAAACTCAAAACCTGTCAAGCTATGATGTAAGGCTACATGAGTGGTGTCGATTAATTTAGCCCCGGCTTCGGCTTCAATCGTATAGCCGTTAACCATAATGGTATGTAGCTGGTCAAACATAATCACAAAGCCACGAATACCACCATCTCGAACAATGATATTACTAGCATTTCCTAGAACCATCCATGGAATCTGCTCTTTGTTTGCAAACTTAACAACACGGACTAATTCATAACGATTTCGAGGGAAAACTAAAAAGTCGACAGGCCCTCCGACCTTAGTATAAGTATATTTCTTTAAGGGTTCATCAAAACGGATATCAATTCCCGCTAGTTCCGACTTTAATAATTCTATATTCACCATGATTTCTCTTTCTTATCACAAATTGATTCTATTATATCAAAATTAATTGGCATTTTCGATAAAAATACAAAAAAACTGGCCTCAGCCAGTTTTCTTTTATAATTTCCTAGTGACATACTTCAAGGTATGGTTACCTAAAGCATTGTGTACCATAGAGTAGGCACCAATTCCTGTAAAGAGATAGAGTAATCCAAGGTTAAGCCAGTAGGTATAATGAACTTCTCCACCAGATAAGAGATAATTTGTGAAATAAGAGAAAGCTGTAAAAACATCTGTGCCAACTTCTCTTGTAACTAATATAGCCCAGTCAAGCTGATGAACAAATAAAATCATCACAAGCATAAAGAAAATACTGATACCAATTCCAAGTTTAGATAATTTCTTTCCTAAAAGTTCATATCCCTTAATGGTACAAACTCCCATAACTAAACCAGATACAAAAGAGACATAACCCAATTGAGCGATACCCAATGTAACAGCTCCACCGATCAAACACCCAACAAAGGCTCCGACGATTCCGCCAATCACATTTTCATTTTGCTGATCATAGCTTTGATTCTCAATTGCAAGATTAGAGCTCAACTGTTGGAAGCTATCAGCCGATAAAATCAACAAGTTTGTTCCTACTTGGTAAACTGCTGTTGGCTCTGCTTCTCCAGTATGCTCACAAACATTGATTAACCCATGCTCTTTTAAGAAGGTGACACTAGCTTCCAAACATTCAGCAATTGTTTCTTTGGTTCTACCCTTAGTCATTCCGCCTTTAACAGTAACAACAAGCTTGTAACGCGTAAGCTGAGCATTTGTCATACCCTTAGTGGATTTTTTCAATTCTTTCAAATCTTCCGCAATGGAAAGTGCTTCATCACCTTTAACTGCAAAGCAAATTCGGTAGATTTTTTCACCAGCATCTTCAATAAAAAGAGTGTATCCATCTTTCTGACCGAAAATAATTTTCGTATCTTCATCGTACTCAAGTCCTAGCTGGCTAGCAAGATCCTGCCATTCAAGTTTATCCATTCGTGTAAAACCTCCTAGTTGGATATTTATTTGATTATATCATAATTTTTTTGGTAGGAATAGACAGTCTCTTCGTCTATTTTAAAGCAATCAAAATTCTACTCGAACACCATCTCTGTCAACATCTAGTATAAAGACTTCTCCATTATACTTGCATCCCTCAATCCGTGTTTGAATTAATTTGGCCCTATCTTTTGGAGCTAAAATCATAATTGTTGGACCTGCTCCAGATAAATAAGTAGCATAAGCTCCATGTTTTTTAGCCAATTTCTTAATGTTTGGAAATTCTCTAACGAGTTTTTGGCGAAAACGCTCATGGAAACGATCCGATTCGATGGCTCGGCCTGCCTTGACAAGGTCTCCCTGGAGAAGAGCTGCAATTGCAACATTGGCAATCGAACTAGCTGCTACTGCTTCCTTATAAGAGAATTTAAAAGGCAAAACACTGCGACTATCCCGTGTCTTCAGTTCGTACTTAGGAACATAAGCAATGAAAGAACACTCTGGAAAGTCTGCCCTAACAGAAGAAACAGCCCCTTTAAAAACACTAGATATGACTAGATTTCCAAAAATAGCTGGAGCCACATTGTCTGGATGGCCTTCAATCTTGTTTGCCCAATCCAGTTTTTCATCATCCGTTAAATCCAGTTTTCCTAATTGGTTAGCCAATTCAATTCCAGCCACGATAACTGAGCTAGATGAACCCAAACCACGTGCCAAAGGAATATCGCTGGTCATCTTCAAACGATAAGGCTGAAGGTTTGGCGCCAGTTGCAAGGCTACTTTGATTAGCAAGTTTCTTTTATCCTTAGGAATTCTTGGATTTAAGTCATGTTCGATTAGCCACTCATCGCGTTCTTCCAGAACCTCAATGGTCAAATACTTGCTGACAGCCACACCGACTGAATCAAAGCCGGGACCAATGTTAGCACTGGTAGCGGGTACAATAATCTTCATCTTAATCTCCTAATACTTTGAAGGTATTGAGCAAGTCGAACTCAGCAACCTCTTTAAGCTTAGCAGTGACATTTTCCAACTGCGTCTTGCTGACAGCATGGGTAATAATCACCACACGAGCCTTCTCACCGTCAGTGCCTTCCTGCAGAATCTGCTTAAAGGAAACATCCTCAGCATTGAAAATCTCAGCCAAATGCAGAACTTGACCTTTAGAATCAGGCGCTAAGATAGAGAAGTAATAGCTACTCTTCACATCTTCTGGCTTAGCCAGCACTAACTCACGGTTAAATTCATTAAATGCCTTGCCAACTGTCCCTTCGTTCAAACGACGGCTGATGCGGACAATATCTGCCACAACACTAGTTGCAGTTGGCTTTTGACCAGCTCCCGGTCCATAATACATGGATTCTCCAATACCGATTGACTCGACAAAGACAGCGTTCATCACCCCATTGACGCTAGCCAGCGGATGCGCTTTAGGAAGGAATGTTGGAGCTACTTCTGCTGCGATTCCTGATGGCGTCTCTTCAATAGATCCAACTAGTTTAACTACATAGCCCAATTCCTGAGCAACAGCCACATCTTCTGGTGTGATATTTCGAATTCCTTGATGACCTACATCTTCAAACTTAACATTCATACCGAAGGCAAACTGGCTGAGAATCACCATCTTGTATGCCGCATCAATGCCATCTACATCATTGGTTGGATCACTTTCAGCATATCCAAGTTTCTGAGCCTCAGCAAGAGCATCTTCATAAGACCAGCCTTCTTCTACCATCTTGGTCATCATAAAGTTAGAAGTTCCATTAACCACACCTAGGATACGGGTAATTTTGTCAGAAGCCAGCGAATTAACCAAGGTACGTAGGATCGGAATACCGCCAGCAACTGCTGCTTCATAATAGAGAGCTACATTTTGCTTTTGAGCAATTTCCAGTAGCTCTGCGCCATGAACAGCCAGCAAGTCTTTATTGGCCGTTACCACATGCTTGCCAGCTTCAAGAGCACGAGTGATGAAAGTTTTCGCCGGCTCAATCCGTCCCATCAATTCTACAACGATGGTAATCTCAGGATCATTCAGAATTTTTTCAACATTTGTGACAAAGTTAAAGTCATTTCCTGCTGCCAAAAGACGCTCTTTTTCAGCATCATCCTTAACCAAGACTTTAGCAACCTCAATCTCTGAATGGGCTGCTTGAACAATTTTCTCTCCGTTTTCCTTCAGTAGAAATGGCACACCACTGGCCACTGTTCCAAAACCAAGTAAAGCTATTTTAATAGACATGAAGCACTCCCTCAAATTTTTTCTGTATAAAGTCTATTATATCAGAATTTAGCACAAAATTCATACTATTCCTCTCTAGATTTGATATAATAAAAGCAAATATCTAGCCAAGGAGAAATTATGACTTATCCTAATCGCAATCGTTCTGCAGAAAAAAAGGCTCGAAAGAAAAGAGATATCTTACTTCTGTTGAACCTCATTCTTCTCATCTTTATCGTTACTGGTGGTATTTTCCTTTGGAAAGAATACAGTAATAGTCAGCAAGAAGCCAGCAAACCTGAAACTAGCCAAGTTAGTAAAGCAAGCCCTTCAGAAGAGGGGAGCCAGCCCTCATCTACTAATCAAAATAAAGAGGAAATCAAATGGGTCAAGCAAGATAAGCCTGTTAAATTGCCTATCTTGATGTATCATGCTATCCATGTCATGGACCCTTCTGAAGCCGCTAACTCTGGACTAATTGTTGATCCGAAAACTTTTGAAAGCCACTTAAAGGCCTTGAAAGAAGCAGGATACTACACTCTTTCTCCTGCTGAAGCTTATAAGGCCTTAACTGAAAATGTCCTCCCAGAGAATAAGAAGGTCGTTTGGTTAACTTTTGATGATAGTCTTAAGGACTTCTATACTCAAGCCTATCCTATCCTACAAAAATACCAAATGAAGGCTACTAACAATGTCATTACAGGTTTTGTTCAAGCAGGTCGCGAAGATATTCTAACACTTGATGAGATCAAAGAAATGAAGAAAAATGGCATGTCCTTTGAAGATCATACCGTGAACCATCCAGATTTATCCGTATCAAGTGCTGATACTCAAAATTCAGAATTACAAGATTCAAAAGAGTATTTAGATCATAATCTTTCTCAGACAACCACTACCGTAGCTTATCCTTCTGGCCGTTACAGTGAGACAACTCTTCAGCTTGCTGAAAAGTTAGGATATAAAATGGGATTGACGACCAATAATGGCTTGGCTTCTCTCTCAGACGGACTTCTATCACTCAATCGTGTTCGTGTCAATCCAACGACCACTGCACAGAGTCTCCTAGATGAGATAGCAAATTAAAGACCATAACAAAAAAGGCTCTCATTCAAGAGCCTTTTTAAATTTATTCGCATAGTGAAAATAGAGAAGACCAGAGAGGACCATGATAATAAGGAAAAATCCTAAGGTAATACCATAGACTACTGCTTCTTTTAGGTAGAATATCAAGGCATAGGAACCACCAATTGCAGCAATAAAAACAAATAAGATTAGAAAAGCAATAATTGTCTTTAGAGTATTGTTAGATCGGTTGAATAATTCTGTGACGTTAGACCAGTTGGTAACCAAGAGACGATGGTCCCGTTGGAAGCCCCAGATACTCCACGCTAAACAATTACTGATCCAGACAAGGACCATAACCAAAAGAGATAACCAATGGGTGCCCAATAATAGGTTGACCACTACAAATATCAAGAGTGGTAAGATCGACTGGATCAAGAAAAGATACCAGAATTTTAAGCGAAGATAAGCTTTCATATCGAAGGGAAGAACTTTCAAATAAGAAAAATTCTCACGTTCCAAGGAAATCCCAATCATGGTTAAGTTGGTCGAACCTGCATTAAAAGTAGCAATGAACACCGTGATCAACATCAATGGTATTAGAAACTTTGGTGTTAAGAAAGGACTAAGTTCAAATCCTCCTCCCTTAATAAAGCCCATAAGTCCAGGAAGTATGAAGAGATAAGGCATAACACTAGACATAAAGACTGATTGAAGAAAGACAGAACCGTCACTAATCAAGCTAAGCTGATAGCTCCAAACAAATCGAGGGAAAGACTTCTGATTTCCAAGTTGAAATTTACGAACGCGTTGTTTCTTATTAACAGTCTCAGAAGTTTTCAAAGCAGCTTCATAAAACTCTGGAAGAACCTTCCATTTGACGATTGAAAACAGAAGCACGGCAACCAAGGCCCAGGCACCAATTCCAATAAGAGATTGGACCTCAAAAGGAGTAACACCAAAATAATAAAAGGCTTCCATAGGTGGCAAATAGCTACCAGTATCTTTAAGAAGTAATTCTCTATTTTGAGTATTGACCAAAATAATTGATCCAAAAATCAAGAGATTGGTCACTCCCAAAAGAATATTAGAGGCCACTTGCTTATGCTGACGGAAGACAGAAGTTTTAGTAATAAAATGAACGGCTGTCAAAATCCCGAAAGCCAGAACAGATCCCAAAACCACTAGCGAAATCAGAACGATTGGAATAGCCAGCCAAATAGGATTCCCACTCTGAATCTGAAGGTTAACAAAATAGGCCAAAATAGGAAGAGCTCCAAGCAAAACCGTCAGAACAACAGAGATACTCTTACCAATCATGATTTCTGCTTCACTAAAAGCATATGGCCGATAAGACTGCAAGTCCTTACTTTCATAGAAAACGTTATAGAAAGATAAGAACCCCTGTGATAGAACCATCAGACTAAAAATAGATACCATATTGGTAAAGATACTCGGATGGTCTACTAAAGGATAAAAGGCACTCATCACTCCAAAGATAAGAAGATAAAGTAAACTTGTAAACAAGTGGGTCATAATCAACTGTCTAGAAACATTGATTTTCTTATCAGGCTTTTTGGCTTGCTTCTGACGAAAGCGTGTTAGACTTGACGGAGGTGTTGTATAGATAATATTCGTCCGAATTAAACTTTTTAAGGCTTTAAAGCGCATCGTGGACCACCTCTTCTTTCCGTCCAGCCAATCCCAGATAAATAGTCTCTAGACTTTGCTCAGGGTGTTGGGACTTGAGTTCTTCGATCGTTCCATAAAAAATTAACTCTCCTTTTTTCAAGATGGCCAAACGATCACAGAGTTGCTCAGCCACTTCTAGGACATGGGTTGAAAAGATAACAGTATTTCCCTTGTCTGCATGTTCCCGCATCATGTTCTTAAGATCAAATGCCGCTTGAGGATCCAAACCTGTCAAGGGCTCGTCCAAAACCCAGATATCCGGGTCAGAAAGTAGAGCACCAATGACAAAAACTTTTTGACGCATACCATGTGAGAAGGATTCGATGACCTCATATCGATGATCTGCAAAGTCAAAAGTTTCCAACAAATACTGCAAGCGTTCCTCACAGTCAGCTTCATCCATATCGTAAGATGTAGCTACCAACTCCCAGAATTCATTAGCTGTTAAACGAAGAAAGAGGTCTGGTGAGTCGGCGACATAACCAATTTTTTTCTTGATGGCCAGTCGGTTAGCAGACAACTCTTGTCCGTCAACAATGATTTGACCACTCGTTGGATTAATGACACTGACCAATGACTTGATTGTCGTTGATTTTCCTGCACCGTTATGACCAATCAGACCGACAATTTCACCATTTTGAATGGTCAAGTTTAGATTCCTAAGGGCCAGATGACCATCATAATCTTTGGTTACGTTTTTTAATTCAATCATCAGAGTTCCTCCGCTCTTATTTATAATATATTTATTATATATCTTTTAAAATGGTTTGTCTCTCTTGTAACGATAATGTTCGTTTTTTCCTTTATTACACAATAGAAAGACTGAATTAGTTCCTTTTGACTTCGTCAAGGTGTTCTAAAAGGTAGAGAAAGAAAGCTGGTATGGTATCTAACATATCTTCCTCATAGACCCGTTCTGTCAACTGATGTAAGTCCTTGCCCCAAGGCCCCAAATTCACAGCAGCTACATTAATACTAGCAATTTTTTCCAAATCAAGCGGGTAAATCTCTTTTGAGACTGCCATACTGTTCAGAAGAGCTTGATAGTCACTCAAAGGCTTCTCTAAGGCACAGTAACTCATGTCACAAATGCCCATGAAAAACTCTTCAACTTTCAACTGGTAACTTCCCTTATTTGCTAAATAATTCTGATAGAAAGAAATGAATCGATCCATATCAAGATCCTGTTCTTGAAGTCGTCTGCTATTCATTGTTGGGTAATAAGGCGGAGCAACGGCAAGTACAGCCAAGGCTTCTTTTTTATCGTAAAAATCAAGAGCTTTTTGTACATTAGACAGAGTAACTTCTTGATAGGACAAGCCTTTTTGTAATTCTACTTTAGCTTCTTGATTGACCCTTTCCATGAAATCTTTGAAACCCGCCTTTTTTTGGCATTCTTCTAACAAGTCTTGATAGGTTAGCGCCCGTGGTTTAGCTATTGATTTGCTTTCCTGATATTGATCCTGCAATTTGGTATACTTTTCATAAAACTCATCTAGAGCTTCTTGCATCAGTCCTTGGATCAGATTCAACAAGTCTTGAGGACTTTTATCCAGATACAGAAGACTAAAATATCCAGCTGCACGTAGGACCGTTGACACATCATAGTGCTCTTTTAGGTCTCTCATAAATGACCAAGAAGGCAAGGGGGACTGTTCTCCATAAGCTGCATCAGATAGCAAAGGATTTAAGTCTATTTTTTCAACAATTTTAGCTAAAATAGAAATCGCATTCACACCTTTTAATGGTTCTTTCATATGAGAAAGCAAACCTTGGGTCACGATCAAGGGCATCAATTTCCCAACTGTACCAACATGCAGGACCTTTTCTGATTCAGATGTACTTTCAAAAGGTTCCGAATCAATAGCAAGAATGTAATTAAGATCAAAGCGCTCTTTTAAATCATAGAGCAAGCCAACAGCTGCCCTCATCCCTTGAGAATACGCTTCCTCATCGCCAACAGACAGGTAAAGCAAGTTTGCTTGGCCAGTGGAGACAGACGAGTATTCCTCTAAGACCCCCAACTGCAGGGCTAGGGCTGCCTTCATATCACAGGAACCTCTACCAAATTGCCAATCTCCTGAAGAAATGTCAGCCAGGACATCTTGACGTATAGACTCTTCTTTTAACTTTTCTTTCAGTGCCTGATTATCAAAAGCCAAATCTTTCAATGAACCAAAGTCTTCCGTATCCACTGTATCGTGATGATGGAAAAGTATGACTGTATCAGCCGAATCACGATGCACCAAGGCCCAATTAACACTACGTCCCAGACTATCCTCAGGAATCGGATAAGAGCCAAAAAGGTCTGGATGAGTTTGAAAATAAGGAATTTGTCCTATATAGTTCATCAAAAAATTTTCTATATCTCGTTCGAAAGCAGTGTGAGTAAAGCTTTTAATGGCCATACTTTTTTGAAATATATCAGCTATTCGTTCCTTCATTTTCTTCACCTGAACAGAGAACCTGTCTTTCTTCTATTTTGCCTATATTGTAGCACTCAGACTTTCAATTAACAAGGAAAAATAGGTATTTTTTAACAAAAATAAAAATCCCCCTCATGGAAAAATTATACTGAGGATTGTTTTATCATCGGTCTTTCAGCTTCTTAAATCGACCAACTAGAAAAGCTACTAGCTCTTTTTCTATCCCACAACTCTAAATTAAAAGGACAATCAAATCTGCATACGTCACGAATCTATCACGACTACTCACAATTTTTGTTAACTCGCTGGCCTTTCCTCTACCATCCAACCCAATTTTCCCAGGGATAAAATGTTTTTCTTAGAAAGAAATGAAAGATGCCTAATCTGATATCTAGCTAAAGGAAAAAAATGGATTTTAAACTCAAGTCTTCACATTTAAAAGCCCCTCTCCATCGAAAGGAGAGGGGAATGAAAATTCTTCTGAAGTTAAATAATTCTGTCTTTAGTCTTGGTACAATTCCTTAACAGCCTGGATATCTATTGGCTGGATACTATAGAAAGATCCTGCTGACTGCATGACAGACTCCGACTCATTATGATCCAGTCCAATGGCATGACCCAACTCATGAGCTGCTGTATTCACAATCCTTTCATGAGAATATCCGTAGTAGCTGTTCAAAAGATAATAAGCATTCAAACGAACAGTTACTTTAGTAAAACGCTTGGTCAAGACATTCGTCTTAGACTCAGCTTCTCCAGCTGCCGTAATAGTACTGTCATTCATTTCAGTAGCAATAATATTAGCTTGGCTTTTATCCTCTACAAGCTGAAAAGTAAAGGCTCCTGTTGCATTCCAAGACTTTATCGCCTCCTGATAAGCTGCTCGAAAAGTAGGGTTTTCCGTCTCAATATAAACTGTCGCTCTAGCAGTCTCCCAACGTGCTCCATCTGAACTTGCTACATGTTGATCGGTTAAATGCTCTCCCAGATTTTGAACATTTTGACCAAGTCCAGTGTGAATACCTTGTTGATCTAAAAAAGTATCTAACTGATTAACCGCTGTCTGTACAGCCTGTCTTACAGCTGTTAGTCCAGTTTGACTAGGATTCGTTAAATAGAGAACGCTCACTAAGATAATAAAAGCTACGATTCCTGCCCATACAAGGCGCCAGAACATTCGCCATATAAAACGAAAAAGGTTTAAAAGGAATCTCATTCTCGCCTCCTCTCTCTCCTAGATAGAAACAGATTATAAAAGACCTTGCTTAAAGTTTTCTAAAGATACAAATAGAAGAAAGTGGATTCACTAGATAAATCAACGACTTCTACCCACTTTCTACTCGTCTCTAATTTTATGACAAACGCTCTTCTGGCTTATAGTCTATCGGCAACCACTCTAAGAGATATTCCAGCTGTTTTTCCCAATAATACCACTCATGCTTACCAGGACTATGTTTGTAATCCAGTTTTAAGCCAAGTTTCTTCAACTCTTTGACAGCTACTTGGTTAGCCTTATAGAGAAAATCTTGCTCTCCACACCAAGCATAAAACTTAGTTTTCTTGTCTGACTCTGCTACCATACTTGTTAAAAAGTGTTGCTTCATATCAGGAGAATCCAAGTCGCCAAAGACCCCTTCCCAGTAAGCACGACTGTCACCAGGAAGATCATCAAGACTAGTCCCATCAATTCCTAAACCAAGAGCACCTGAAAAGGAAGCTGCATAAGAAAATCGATTGGTTTTCAAAGCAATTTTATAGGCTCCATATCCTCCCATAGAAAGACCCGCAATAAAAGTTTTCTCCCGCTTACGGCTCATATTTGGAAAGAAACGTTGTAAGACCTCGGGCAACTCTTTAACTATAGCGTCATAATAACGGTGCCCATAGCTTGTATTGGTATACCAGGCCAAGTCAGTTGAGGGCATCACAACAATCAGATTTGTGTGTCTCAATAAACGTTCAATATTGGTTCTCTTACGCCAAGAATTTTCATTTCCCCCCATCCCATGCAGAAGGTATAAAACTGGAATATCTTTATCTTCTACTAGGGCTGGATCAATCTCACTGGCATCTGGATAGATAACATTGACATGTCTTTCCATTTCTAAAACTTTGGAATTATATTCAATTTCAAGAAAAGCCATCTTAGTCTCCTATTCTATGATTTAAAAACAGCCTTCAGGCTGTTTTTCATTTATTTTACTTCCATCACTACTGGTAAAATAGCTGGGCGACGTTTGGTCTGTTCGAAGAGATATTTTGAAAGTACATCGCGAACGTTTCCTTTTAGTTCACTCCAATCAAATTCATCTTTTGCTAGGTAGTCCTCAACTGTTTTATTAATTAATTCAGCACTTTCTATCAAAATATCACGGCTCTTTTTGATATAAATAAAGCCACGAGTATGAACTTTAGCCTTGGAAATAATTTTTTTCTCCCGACGATTCACACTGATTGCAACGATAAAGATCCCGTCTTCTGATAAGACCTTGCGGTCTCTGAGGACAATGTTGCCAACATCACCAATAGCATTTCCATCAATAAGGACGTCTCCTGCTGACACTGAGCCAGCTGGGACAAAATCCCCTCGATCATATTCCATAATGGTTCCGCGTTTTGGAATGAAAATCCGCTCAGGTAAGATACCAATTTCCATAGCAGCTCGAGCATGAGCATCCAGCTCGCGGTATTCTCCTTGAATTGGGAAAAGGAATTGAGGCTTCAAGAGATTGAGCAACAATTGCAAATCTCGAGCATTTCCATGTCCAGATACACGTAAATGCTGGGTAATCAATTTCACGATTCCACCTGCCTGGTAGATCATATTTTCTACTCGGGCAACAACTGCTTCTTTAGCAATAGATGGTGTCGTTACAATATAAACTAGGTCACCCTCTTTGATTTCCACATAACGGTGACGACCAATTGACATTTTGCGTAAGCCGTTGATAGGTTCACCCATCCGACCTGTCTCCAGAATAATCAGCTCATGGTCTTCGAACTTAGACATTTCTTTTGGCTTGATCAAGAGACGTTCATCTGCTAAAGAAAGCTTCTTCAAACGAATGGCTGTGCGGACAATGTTCTCAACATCAAAACCTGTCAAGACAACACGGCGTCCAGTATCAGCTGCAGCATCAAAGACCTGCTGAATCCGAGAAAGGTTGCTGGCTACTGCAGCCACAATTACACGGCCATCCCAGTCGCCAATAGTGTGCATAATTTCATCGCCCACTTCACTTTCGCTTGCTACTTGAACATTACTGTCTGCATTAGCAGAATCACTAAGGAGAGCTAATACACCTTCCCGTCCGATCTCAGCCAAGCGGCCAAAATCAGTCGCATAAGACTGGCTAGCTGATTGGTCGAACTTGAAATCGCCTGTGTAAACAATATTTCCTTCATCAGTCTTTATCACAATACCCAAGCTCTCTGGTATCGAGTGGGTTGTTCTAAAGAAGGAAACAACCACATTTCCAAACTCAATTTCAGTATTTTCATCAATCACATGGAAGTCATTAAACTTCTTGACAACATCATTATTTTTAACAAAAAGTTTAGCCAGCTCAATAGTCAATTCTGAACCGAATACAGGCACCTTGGTTTCAGCTAAAAGATAAGGCAAAGCTCCAATAGCATCCGCGTGACCATGGGTCAGGAAGACACCCGCAATTCTGTCGCTGTTCTCAAAAAGGTAATCCATGTTAGGAATCACCACATCGACACCTAACTGCTCATTTTCTGGATATTTTAGACCTGCGTCCAAAACAAAAATTGATTCATCCACCTCGGCGATATAGAGATTTTTACCATTCTCTCTGACACCACCTAAAGCGATGATTTTCACTTTACTCATTAATTTTGTATCCTTCCATACATTTATATTTTATTACTAACGGTCCTTGGAATCCAAGTCGAATTACAGTCTTGCAACTTTCGCTGCATATCCTCTATATTATACAACTTTTTCACTCTTTTTTCAAAAATGAGGTTAGTCTACTGCAAACAAAAAAGATAGAATTTCTATCTTTCTTGCTTTAATAATCGTAGTTTTCCTTTACAGTGACTACAGCGGTATCTCTTGAGATCAATCCTGCATTGCCTATAAAAATCTGCATGACATTGCTGGCATTGGTAATGTAACTTTCCTTCTGGACTAGAGATACTGGGTGTATAGCGCAAGCCTCCTACCTGTTTAAGCAGTTCCTTAAAATCTCTATCCTTATGACGATACCCCTTGCCCTGATAATAGAGATGATAATGAGCTAGCTCATGGCGGACAATCTTTCGAAAGGTCTCCAGTCCAAAAGTTTCATAGATTTTAGGATTGAAATCCAGATGACCATCTTTGGGAAAGAAGCGCCCACCAGTCGTCCGAAGACGCTTATTCCAAAAAGCTTGATGGCGGAATTCCCAACCGAAATCTTCCAGCGAAACCTGCTTGACATAGTTAGTTAGATTCATTTGGTGCTACCAGAGAAAGGTTGACCTTCTCCCGCTCCACATCAAGCTTATCCACCCAAACAGTGACCAAATCACCAACAGACAGGACTTGACTTGGATGCTTAACAAAGTTTTTACTGATCTTAGAAATATGGATGAGACCGTCTTCGTGGATACCGATATCCACAAAAGCTCCGAAATCGACGACATTGCGGACGACACCTTCCAGCTTTTGACCGATGCGTAGATCCTTAATATCCAAGACATCCTGTCGCAGAACTGGCGCATCAAAGGAATCACGCAAATCCCTACCAGGTTTGAGCAAATCCGCAATAATATCTTTGAGAGTTTCTTCTCCTAAGCCTAACTCTTTAGCCAAACTAGCAGTCTGCACAGCCTTTAATTTGGCTTGAGCCACTTCATCCAAACTGCTGATTTCCAGACACTTAAAGAGCTCCTCCACCGCCTGATAAGACTCTGGGTGAACTCCTGTATTGTCTAGCAGATTCTCACTCTCAGGAATACGCAAAAAGCCAGCTGCCTGTTCAAAGGCTTTTGCGCCCAGACGTGGCACTTTCTTGATGGCCTCACGAGACCGAATCAAGCCTTCTGTTTCCCGATACTTGACGATATTTTCTGAAATAGTCTTATTAAGACCAGCTACATGAGCTAGAAGGGCAGGACTAGCGGTGTTGACATTGACTCCGACTTGGTTGACCACGGTATCAACGACAAAGTCCAGACTTTCAGACAGCTTTTTCTGGCTGACATCATGCTGGTACTGACCAACCCCGATCGACTTCGGATCAATCTTAACCAGCTCTGCCAAAGGATCTTGCAGACGGCGGGCAATGGAAATAGCTGAGCGCTTTTCAACCGTCAAATCTGGAAATTCATGACGAGCCAGTTCACTAGCAGAGTAGACAGATGCTCCGCTTTCATTGACGATAACATAGCTGACATGTGGATGAGATTTCAAAACTTCTGCTACAAAAGCTTCGCTTTCTCGGCTGGCCGTTCCGTTTCCGATGGCGATGATTTCCACGCCAAACTCCTCAATCAGCTCTGACAACTCTTTCTTAGAAGCTTCAATCTGAGCTGACTTTGCTGGTGGAACTGGATAGATGACATGAGTCGTCAGCATTTTTCCTGTCGCATCAACAACAGCTAGCTTGGCTCCTGTCCGAAAGGCTGGGTCAAAGCCCAGTACTACGCGACCTTTGAGAGGGGCAATCAGGAGAAGATGACGGAGATTATCTGAGAAGAGCTGAATCGCACCATCCTCAGCAGCCTCAGTCAGCTCAGTCCGAATACGACGCTCCATGGCTGGAATGATTTTCTTTTTAACTGCTTGCTGGATAGCTTCACTAATATAGGCATTTTTCACCTTGAAACGCACTTCAAAGAAGCGCAAAATTTTCTCAAGATTATGCTCAAAACCAACCTTGAGAATACCTAGCTTCTCACCACGGTTAAGAGCCAGGGTACGGTAGCCTTGCATGGTCGCTACTTTTTCGGAAAAATCATAATAAATCTGGAAGACCTGCTTTTCATCCAAGTCGCCGTCTTTAAGACTGGATACGATAGAAGAATTGGTCTGCATCTCATAGTAGGTCCAAGCCCGCAGCTTAGTATCTTCAGAAATCGCCTCGATCAGAATATCCACTGCTCCAGCAAGAGCAGCTTCTGCTGTTGGAAAGGCTTCACTAGTCAGTTTCTCAGCCTCTTCCTGCAAGTTAGCCGCATCCTGTAGGATGAAGCGGGCCAAAGGAAAGAGACCTGCTTCACGCGCAATGGTAGCCTTGGTAAGGCGTTTCTCCTTGTAGGGCAGATAAAGTTCTTCCACATCAGCCAGCTTCTCAGCAGCCTCAATCTCAGAGCGAAGAGCATCCGTTAGTTTGCCCTGCTCCTCAATCTTAGCTAAGACCGATGCTTTACGTTCTGCCAAGGCAGTCATACTCTTATCTAAGTCAATGATTGCCTTAATCTCGACCTCATCTAGATTTCCCGTCATTTCCTTACGGTAACGTGCAATAAAAGGAATCGTATTCCCCTCAGCGGTCAGATCTAAAACCTGTGATACTTGGCTTTCTTTAAGGCCCAATTTCTGGGCAATTTTTTCAATATTTATATTTTCCATAACGTTTCTATTATACCACAAGACTGATCTTAAAAATTCAGAAAGTCAAACTTCTATTATTCTTTTATAACTCTAAGTTCTCATTAGAAACTAGTTCCTATGTCTCAAAATATCATTTTTTCCTTTTTGGTAGTATAATAGAATTATTATTTTAGAAATGAGGTGGCCCTATGGCTGTGAAATTTACCAAAACAGATGATCTAGATAAGATGTTCGAGGAATTTGCAACCCTTCCTAAGCTAGAAAAAGTAGAATTTCCTGATGATAAAAAGAAAAAAGAAACAGAAGAAAAGGCTAAAAAAGCATGAGTCTCTTTTCAAATCTACCTGCTAGTGTTTTACAGGCTGGCGCTATCTTTCTCTCCATCATCATCGAGGCCCTACCTTTTGTTTTGATTGGAAGTATTATTTCTGGCTTTATTGAAGTTTATGTCACGCCAGAAAAGGTTTATCACTTCTTACCCAAAAATAAATGGGCTCGGATTTTCTTTGGAAGCTTGATCGGTATTGTCTTTCCATCCTGTGAGTGCGGTATTGTTCCCATAATTAACCGCTTCTTAGAAAAGAAAGTTCCCAGTTACACGGCTGTGCCTTTTCTAGTGACAGCACCTGTTATCAATCCTATCGTGCTTTTTGCTACCTACTCAGCCTTTGGAAATTCCTTCCGAATGGCTCTGCTTCGTGCCTTAGGTTCTATGGTAGTGGCTATCGTTTTAGGGATCTTTTTAGGTTTCTTTGCAGACAGCAATATTCAAAAAGAAAATCGCAAGGCTGTTCATGAGCATGACTTTTCACATCTCAGCAAGGGACAAAAGCTTTTTCAGGTATTTGTGCAGGCCATTGACGAATTTTTCGATACAGGTCGCTATCTGGTCTTTGGCTGTCTCTTTGCCAGCTTGGTCCAAGTCTATGTGCCAACCAGAATCCTGACCTCCATCAGCTCAACACCAGCTATTGCTATTCTCCTGCTCATGCTGCTGTCCTTCCTTCTTTCACTTTGTAGCGAAGCTGATGCTTTCATCGGGAGCTCCTTGATTGCTAGCTTCGGCTTATCGCCAGTCTTAGCTTTCTTGGTCATTGGGCCTATGCTAGATGTCAAGAATCTGCTGATGATGAAAAACTACTTTAAGGCACGCTTTATCTGGCAATTTATCAGTCTAGTCACCATCGTCGTCTTTCTTTACTCTTGGCTTGTGGGGGTAGTGCTATGATTCGATTTTTAATCTTAGTCGGCTACTTTGAGATCACCATGTATCTGCAGCTGACAGGCAAGCTTAATCAATATATCAACCTTCATTACTCCTACCTGGCATACTTGTCTATGATTCTGTCCTTTATCCTGGCAGTGGTTCAACTCATCGTCTGGATGAAAAAGATGGAGGTCCACAGTCATTTAAGCACTCGCTGGGCAAAACTGGGTAGCATACTGCTCCTTATCATCCCACTCTTTGTAGGAATTTTCTTTCCAACTGTTACCTTGGATTCAACCACAGTTTCTGCTAAAGGATTTCATTTTCCACTGGCTGAAGGAACTTCAACTGCTATTCAGCAGGACGAAGGCACAACCAGCCAATACCTGAAACCGGACACTAGCACCTACTTTACAAAAGGGGCTTATGAAAAAGAAATGCGGGCAGCTGCCAAGAAATATGTCAAGCAAGATACCATTCAGGTCACCACTGAAAATTACATGGAAGTCATGGAAGTTATCTATGATTATCCAGATGAATTTGTTGGTAAAACGCTTGAATTTACCGGTTTTGTCTACAATGACCCGAGCGATCAGAAAAGTCAGTTTCTCTTTCGATTCGGCATCATCCACTGTATTGCTGACTCTGGAGTCTATGGCCTCTTAACAACTGGAAATACCCAACATTTTGAAGACAATACTTGGATCCATGCTAAAGGAAAGATTGCTGTCCAATACCATAAGAATTTAGGACAGAGTCTGCCTATCCTAAAAGTCTCCAGTTTTGAAAAGGTAGAAAAACCAGACAATCCTTATGTTTATCGCGTATTTTAGAAGAGTTAGACAAGTAGTCTAACTCTTTTCTTAAACTCAGACAAATTATATTCTATTCGTAGCGTCATTTACCATTTTTGAGGCATTTGTGATAAAATAGATACATCATTTTAGAAAAAAAGGATATTAGGATGTCATCTAAAGTTATTGTCACAATTTTTGGAGCTAGTGGAGATTTGGCTAAACGTAAGCTCTATCCCTCACTTTTTAGATTATATAAGTCTGGCAACCTTTCCAAGCATTTTGCTGTTATCGGAACAGCTCGCAGGCCATGGAGCAAGGAGTACTTTGAATCTGTTGTCGTTGAGTCTATCGCTGATTTAGCTGATAGTCCTGAGCAAGCACAGGAATTTGCCAGCCACTTCTACTATCAAAGTCATGATGTGCAGGATACCGAACACTACATTGAGTTACGCAAGCTTCAAAACCGACTCAATGAAGAATATCAAGCAGAACACAATAAACTCTTCTTCCTATCCATGGCTCCTCAGTTTTTCGGAACTATTGCCAAACACCTCAAATCTGAAAACATTGTTGATGGCAAAGGCTTTGAGCGTTTGATCGTCGAAAAACCTTTTGGAACAGACTTGGAATCAGCTAGCCAACTTAATGATGACTTGTTGGCAACTTTTGATGAAGAGCAAATCTTCCGAATTGACCATTACCTGGGCAAGGAAATGATCCAAAGCATCTTTGCTATTCGTTTTGCCAACTCACTTTTTGAGAATATTTGGAACCGCGACCACATTGACAATGTCCAAATCACCTTTGCCGAAAAACTGGGTGTAGAAGAACGTGGCGGATATTACGATGAATCCGGCGCCCTAAGAGATATGGTCCAAAACCATACCTTGCAATTGCTGTCTCTTCTTGCCATGGATAAACCCAACAGCTTTACAAAAGATGAGATCCGTGCTGAGAAAATCAAGGTTTTTGAACGTTTGACGCAACCGGACCAAGAAGATTTGAAAAAATATTTCATTCGTGGCCAATACAAGTCTGGAAAAGTCAATGGTAAGAAATATATTTCTTATAGAAGTGAGCCAAATGTCAATCCAGAATCTATGACTGAAACTTTTGTTTCAGGTGCTTTCTTTGTTGACAGTGACCGCTTCCGTGATGTTCCTTTCTTCTTCCGCACAGGTAAACGTCTAACAGAAAAAGGGACCCATGTTAACATCGTCTTCAAACAAATGGATTCTATTTTTGGAGAAAAACTAGCACCGAATGTTCTGACCATCTATATCCAACCAACAGAAGGTTTCTCCCTCAGTGTTAATGGTAAAGAAGTCGGCGAACTCTTCAGTTTATCCCCTATTTCTTTAGATTATCGTACAGATGCGACTGCTTCTGGAGCGTCACCTGAACCTTACGAAAAATTAATTTTTGATGTACTTAACAATGACTCAACTAATTTTAGTCACTGGGAAGAAGTAAAGGCCAGCTGGAAATTAATTGATAAAATCGAAGAGCTCTGGAGAAACAATCAAGCGCCACTTCATGAATATGCAGTTGGAACAATGGGACCAGCTGCTTCAGCAGAATTATTGGCTCAGTTTGGAGCTGAGTGGCAATGGAACCCTCAAAATTAAAGATAGAAAAAGAAATCCAAGGAATATGGATTTCTTTTTCTATCTTTAAAGCAGTCCTTCTAAAAGGCCACGCATGAAATTCTCTGAATTGAATTCACCAATATCATCAATCTTCTCACCAAATCCAATCAATTTAACTGGAATATCCAATTCCTGACGAATAGCCAGAACAACTCCCCCACGCGCTGTTCCATCAATTTTAGTCAGAACAATTCCTGTAACTGGAGTAATCTTTGAAAATTCCTTGGCTTGAACGAGGGCATTTTGTCCTGTTGAAGCATCTAAAGCCAGGAAAGTCTCGTGAGGAGCATCTGGATTGACTCGCTTAATAATCCGGCCAATCTTTTCCAATTCAGCCATGAGATTATCTTTATTTTGCAAGCGACCAGCAGTATCAATCATCAGAATATCGACGTTTTCAGCTTGGGCGCGCTCCATACCGTCAAAAACAACACTGGCTGGATCACACTTTTCTGGACCAGTCACAACAGGTACATCAACACGTTTCCCCCACTCCGCCAACTGGGCTACTGCTCCAGCCCGGAAGGTGTCTGCTGCTACCAACATAACCTTCTTGCCTTCTTGCTTGTACTTGTAGGCCAACTTACCGATAGATGTCGTTTTCCCAACACCATTGACACCGACAAAAAGCATGACTGTCAAACCATCTTGGAAATTAATTTTCTCATTGTAACGACCATCTTTTTCGTAGATATCAACTAGCTTTTCTATGATAACCTTTCGTAAAGCATCAGGTTTCTTGGCATTTTCTAATCTAGCCTCATAGCGTAGCTCTTCTGCCAAATTAGAGGCCACTTGCACGCCAACGTCACTGGTAATCAACAGCTCTTCCAAATCTTCAAAGAAGTCTTCGTCGACAGTACGGAAATTAGCAAAGAAAGCATTGAGCTTCGCTCCAAAACCTGTCCGAGTTTTTTTCAAACTGCGATCATACTTTTCTTGAACCGTTTCAGTATGACCTTCTTCCTGGTCTGACTTTGTAACTTCAGCCTCTTCGCTTGTATCTAGACCTTGCTCCGCTTCATCTGGTAAATCTTGCTTCTCTTCCTCAACAGCTTCTGCTTGATTTGAGTCTTTCGCATCTTCATCAGCCTGACCTGGCTCATCGACGGTTAGAGGGCCTTGGTCTTCTAACTTGCTATCTTCAAGTGCTGGTGTTTCTGAGTCACGTTCTAATTGATCTGCTTCAGACTCTTCTTGGACTGGGACTGATTCTTCAGCAAGCTCTTCTTCACTTGAATTGTCTATTTGAACTTCTTCTGACTTTTCAGCAATGCTTACACTCTCTTCAGTCTCTTCTTGATGGAGTTCATCCGCTTCTTGCTCCTCGAATCTGTTTTGAGACTTGTCTTCTATAACCTCATTTAAGACCTGGTCTTCTGCTAAACGCTCTTCTAGCTCTTCGTAAAATTCCTGCTTTTCCTCTTCTTCAAAAGGTTGACTCTCCTCTTGTGAACTTTCTTCTGGAGCATTTTCTACTTGAGACTGATTTTCGTTTTCCAGTTCTTCTATTGCGTCCTCTGTTTCAGAAACTTCCGTCTGAACAGGCACCTCTTCTCGGATGTCTTCTTTTTTTTCTTTTTTTCTGCCAAAAAGGCGGTCAAATAAGCCCATGGTCTGTCCTCCTTTTCTCTATAAAATATAGTTTTCAATCGCCCAAGCGACTGCGTCTTCATCGTTGGTCAGCGGAGCAACTACCTTGGCTACTGCTTTGATTTCTTCCGTTGCATTCCCCATGGCCACACCAAGTCCTGCCCACTCAATCATGGAACGGTCATTTCCTTCATCTCCACAAGCCATGATCTGACTGGAATCTAAACCAAGATGCTGGCTTAATTTTGCTAAACCAGTTGCTTTATGAACATTTTTCGGAGACCACTCTAACAGCATATCCCGAGATTTAAAAATTTCATATCGCTCAAATAATTCACGTGAAATCTGTGGTAAAGCCCTATCAATGCTGGATGGATCAAATGCTGAGACACATTTGTTATAGGTCACATCGTCAGATAGATCGTTCAGCGATACGTGTTCAAACTGGAGATAAGGATTGGCTTGGGCATAGAGGGATTTCTGTTCTGACTGAAGCTGGTACACAACTCCCTCACTAATAGCATCTAGTGGCAAAGAAAGCTTCTGCGTTTCTTCAAAAATGCGAAGCACATCCGCATGGGAAAAGACTGTTTTATCTATAATTTCACCAGTATTTCGCTGAACCAAGCCACCGTTAAATGTAATGGTATATTCATCCTCTAAACCTGCTGTTCCCAACTCATTTAGTAAAAATTCCATAGCCTTGAGTGGCCGACCTGTCGTCAATACAACTTTTACTCCCTTTGCCCTGGCAGCCGCTAGAGCCTTTAGATTCCTTGGAGAAATTTTCTTGTCGGATGTCAACAGGGTTCCATCTAAATCAAGCGCAATCAGTTTAATAGCTGTCATACTAGTTTCTCCATATAGGCAATTACAGACTGATCTTTGTGAGAGCCAATCACCTCAGTTGCTAATTCCAAAATCTCTGGGCGGGCATTCTCTGGTGCAATCGGATGGCCAACAACCTGCATCATATGGAGGTCATTAAGATTGTCTCCAAAAGCCATGACTTGGTTCATATCTAAACCAAGTTTCTTGGCTAATTCAACAATCGCAACACCCTTATCCACGTAATCAAGAACAATATCAATGGATTCATAACCCGTTGTCATCGCTTTGACTCCAGGAACATTTTCATTGACCCAAGCTTCTCCTTCAGCTATAGTTTCAGGTGTGAAATTAGTCGTGAATTTGAAAATCTCATCATCAATATCAGCTAAACTAGCCACCTTTACAATATTTTCATTGTAGTGAGCTGAAAAATGTAGATAGGTCGGATCTACACTGTCTAAAACATAGCAAGCTTTTTTACCTGTTAGCAAGAGCTTACCAGTATTTACATATGGAGACTCCTTTAACTTTTCAAAAGTATCTAAATAAAAATCTCGGCTCATCGTAGCCTCATATAAATCCTGCCCATGGAATTCAACTAGACTGCCGTTTTCAGCAATGAAAATAATCTCATTACGAACTTCGGCAAACAGCTTCTCCAGAGACAGAATCCCTCGGCCACTAGCTACCGCAAAATAGAGACCTTTCTCTTTGAATTTGACTAAAAGACTTTTCAGACGTTCCATGTCAAATTGCCCTTGACTATCTAAAAAGGTACCATCCATATCAGTTGCAACTAGTTTAATATCCATTTTACATTCCTTCTAAATCTTTCAATTTTACCGAAACAATCTTAGACACACCGGACTCCTGCATGGTCACTCCATAAATAGAATCAGCTGCTGACATGGTTCCTTTTCGGTGGGTAACAACGATGAACTGACTCTCCTTGTCAAAGCGGTTGAGATAATCCCCAAAACGTTTAACATTTGCTTCATCCAAGGCCGCTTCAACTTCATCCAAAATAACAAAAGGAATGGTTTTCACTCGAATAATGGAGAAGAGCAAAGCTAGAGCTGACAAGGCCTTTTCCCCACCACTCATGAGATTGAGGGACTGGATCTTCTTGCCGGGTGGCTGCACCGAAATTTCAACACCGGCTGTCAAAAGGTCGCCTTCTGTTAAAATTAAATCTGCAGATCCTCCACCAAACATTTGTTTGAAAGTCATTTTAAAGCTTTCACGAATAGCCTCAAAGGTTGACTTGAAACGTTCCTTGACTTCATCGTTCATTTCTTCGATGGTTGTCAAGAGAAGATTCTTAGCGGACAAGACATCATTTCGTTGTGTATTGAGAAAGTCCAAACGATTTTTTACTTCATCAAATTGTTCAACAGCATCCAGGTTTACTGGGCCAAGCGCACGTATAGATCGTTCCAAGTCTTTGACTTGCCCTTCCGATACTGCTAAGTTTTCGAGAGGACGAGCCTTCTGATTGGCTTCGTCAAAACTCATTTGATATTCTTCCGTCAGACTGGTTAAGAGACGACGCAAAACATCTGTAATCTTTTCTTTTTCAGCCTCAGCCTTGGCCTGATTACGTATCAATTCTTCATTTTGCTTACGAGCCTGATCCAAATGGCTGAGAATGTCTTCAGACTGACCTTCCAAATCTTCCAATTCAAATTTCAGGCGAATCAGTCCTTGGTTTAAGTCTGTCTTTTCTTGATTTGCAGTCTTCAACTGATCTTCTAGAACTGCAATGTCCACCATTTGGAGACTGGATTCTTTTTGTTCCATTAAGAGTTCTAGAGTAGACTGTTCTTTGACTAAAGCTATTTTTTCTTCTTCCAAACGTTCTAAGTCATTTTTCTCAAAACGTTGGAGAGAGGTCAGCTCAGTCCGAGATAGTTTTAAGTCTGACAATTTATTGGAAAGTTTATCAAAACGTTCTTGAACAGCATCTTTATTCGATTTAACCTGCTCAATTTCCTGTGTCACATCCAATTTAGCCTGCTCAATTTCAGCTAAACGAGCCTGCAATTTTGCTTGTTCGCCAGAAATATCAAATCCAGACAACCTTGCCAATTCTTGCTCTTGCATATCTTTCAGATTCGTCAGCTCTTCCACTCGCTTTGCAATTTGCTCATAAGCTAAACTAGCTTTTTGTTCTGCCAAGCGGGCGCTTTCGCCATCTTCCTTGATTTGATCTAAGACATGCTTAGCTTGACTCAACTGATTATGTAGGACTTGGACAGCCTCTTCTTTTTCCTTCAATTGGAGATCTTTTTCCTTTATATCAGACAAAAGAGCGTCCAATTCCGGCTTGATAAAGATCGTATTGTTGTTTTTATTTGCTCCACCAGCGTAGGAACCACCTGTTCGCAGTTCTGTCCCGTCTAGAGTGACTATTCTGACTTGGTAACGAACCTGACGGGCCGCTGCACGAGCATTGTCTACCGTATCAAAAATGGCTGTCGTCCCAAGCAGATTTTGGAAGATAGTATCTAAGCTGGCATCATAAGTGACAAGGGAAGAAGCAAGGCCAAGAAAACCTTTACTTGACTCAATACTTGTTCGATGATGATCAGCTAGCTGACGGGGTTTAATCGTTGTCAGTGGCAAGAAAGTTGCCCGACCAGCTCGATTTTTCTTCAAGAAATCAATTGCTCTTGTAGCAGCTGCTTCATCTTCGACAATAATATTCTGACTGCTAGCCCCTAAAGCGATCTCAAGAGCTGTCTGATAATGCGGATCAAAACTTAATTTTTCGCTAACAGCACCAACAATCCCACCTAAGCGTTCAGACTCTTGCAAGACACTTTTTACACCAGCGTAGAAGTTACTATGATTTTTAAGAATAGCTTCCAAACTTGCAGAACGAGCCTTCTTATTTTTCAAATCATCCAACAAATCAAACATGCTTTTCTGCTGATTTTGGTAACTTGTCTGCAGTTCTTGTACTTTTTCCACTTGTGCCTGGTAAGCATTCAACAAGTCTTTTAGATTCTTCCGAGCTGTTTCCAACTCTTCTATATGGGCTGTTTCAGCATTTTGGCTTTCTAACAAGTCCCTTTTAATTTTTTCAAAATCTGCTTGTTTACTCTCGTTTAGTTTCAACTGATTAGCCTGACGGCTTTCCAGAGCAGTCAAATCATTGGATAAATCAGCCTCTTCTTTCATGAGTTTGACGTATTGATCACGTAAATGCTCAATCAATTGATCAGGATCCTCAGAAAAATCGGCAATCTCTTTTTCTAACTCAGCCATTTCCTGCTGATTCTTGTCCAATTTTTCTGAAATAAGACTCAGATTTTCAGTCTTAGCCTGACAATCTTTCTCCGTTTGCTCCAACTTCTCTGCCAATACAGCCATACGAGCCTCATTCTCTTTACGGCTACTAGCCGCCTGACTCGATTCGAGCTTAGAGAGGTCAATTTGTCGCTCCAAGTCACTAATCAGACGAGTTAATTCCAGTAGCTTAGCTTGATCAGCTGCCAAGGTCTGATTAAGCTCATGGCGCTTAGATTTGAGAGTTTGGTTCTCCAGTTCCAATTCATCGCGTTTGCTATAATAAGCAGACAGCTCTTCCTGAATCTTAGCCAAATTCTCCTCAGCCTGGTTCAACTTTTCCTTATTAGCTGTCATTTGAGCAACCAAGACATCTAGGTAAAGTTCTCGCCTTTCCTGATCTAACTCCAAAAAGCGTTTAGCAGTTTGTGCTTGCTTCTCTAAAGGTTTGATTTGCCCATCCAATTCGTAAATAATATCTTCCAAGCGATCCAAATTGTCTTGGGTTTGAGCCAATTTACTCTCAGTTTCCTTACGACGCGTCTTATATTTCAGTACTCCCGCAGCCTCTTCAAAAATAGCACGCCGCTCCTCTGGCTTACTGTTAAAGATCTCTTCTACCTTACCTTGGGAAATAATAGAGAAGGAGTCCCGTCCAAGCCCTGTGTCCATAAAGAGATCATGAACATCACGCAAACGAACCTTTTTACCATCTATCTTGTACTCACTATCACCACTGCGATAAATATGACGCTCGACTCTAATCTCCTTAGCTGCATTCTTAATAAATTGGTCGCTATTATCAAGAACCACTACTACAGACGCATAATTAAGGGGCTTACGTGTTTCTGTCCCGGCAAAAATAACATCGGGCATCTTACCACCACGTAAACTCTTAACACTGGATTCTCCCAAGGCCCAGCGCAGACCTTCTGTAATATTGGACTTACCTGAACCGTTGGGGCCGACAACCGCTGTTACCCCTTGGTCAAAAACTACCTTAGTTTTATCCGCAAAAGATTTAAAACCCTGGATTTCAATTTCTTTTAAATACATGAATGATTTTCCTTTTCAAAGGCATTCTTAGCAGCCTCTTGTTCTGCCAGCTTTTTAGAACGCCCTTGGCCTTTTCCTACTAAACGGCCGTCAACCGAAACGCTAACCTCAAAATTTTTGGCATGAGCTGGCCCAGATTCAGACACGACTTGATAAAGAATTTCTACATCTCCATTAGACTGAAGCAACTCTTGCAATTTTGTCTTATAGTCTGTCACTTGCTCAAAATCTCCTGCCTCCACCTTAGGAATCATGACTTGATAAATAAAGTTCTTCACAACTTCCAAGCCTTTATCAAGTAACAAAGCTCCTAAGAAAGCTTCAAACAAGTCACCTAAAATCGTTTCGCGCTCACGGCCCCCAGATTTTTCTTCTCCCTTACCCAGCTTGATGAAGCGATCAAACTGACAGTCACGACTAAAACCTGCCAAACTTTCTTCACGAACAATCGTTGAACGAAGCTTAGTCAGATCTCCCTCAGGTCTCTTGGGATATTTTTCAAATAAATACTCAGAGATAATTAGTTGCAGAACAGCGTCTCCTAAAAATTCCAGGCGTTCATTGTGTGAAATTTTTAAGAGGCGGTGTTCGTTGGCATAGCTTGTATGAGTAAAAGCTGTTTCTAGCAATGAAACATCCTTAAAAACCAAGCCAAATCTATCAAACAAAAGGTTTTCTAATTTTTTCATAAACCTCTACCTGTGTTCAAACTGATAAACACAAGTCCAATCCTTTCTATCTTTATAGCAAATTAGAGTAGAAAGACACTCTTAACAAATGGTAAAAGTAAGTTCTACTGCTGTTTAAATCTTCTATTAGAAAGAAGACTGCACAGCTACTATTATACCAAAAATTAAATTTTCCTGCCCTCTTTTTCTTGCTTTAGGCAAAGGAAAAAAGACAATTATAACAATTGTCTTTTCTATAGTTATTACTTATCAGGAATGACCTTAAATAAGTAGTAGGTGATAAAAATTGTCAGAGCAAATAGACCGATCTTTACAAGTAGAAGAGGAGCAAAAAATATAGAAATGCCCATCAAAATGTAGATGGATACAATAATCTTTTTCTTACGCTCCTTGGCAATCGATCCTGTCTCCCGAAAATCCGCCACATAAATCTGATACATTTTTGTATGATAGAGCCAATTTTCAAAACGTTTGGAACTCCGAGAGAAGCAAGCTATGGACAAGAGCAAAAAAGGCGTTGTAGGCAAGATAGGAAGAAGAATTCCAACAACTCCCAGCCCCAAGGACACTAGTCCAACAAGAAAATAAATGGGACGCATAAAATCTCCTGGTTATTTTTTATTTTCAACATGATTAAATTGATGTCAGAGGCGTAGCTGTATCTGGCGAAGTATCCAAAACTTGAAAGTCATGATTGACTGCCAAGTCAGCTTGAGCCAGCTGATTAACCATAGTCATATGAGCAAGCTCCTTGATATTATTCTCCTTACTCAAGTGACCTAGATAAATCTTTTTGGTACGGTTCCCCAAGGTTCGAATCATCGTATCAGCACCATCTTCATTAGATAAGTGGCCTTTATCGGATAAAATACGTTGCTTAAGACTCCAAGGGTAAGCTCCACTACGCAAAATTTCTACATCATGATTACTCTCAATCAAGTAACCATCAGCATTTTCAACTACTCCAGCCATACGGTCACTCACATAGCCCGTATCCGTCAGCATGACAAAGCTTTTATCGTCTTTCATAAACCGATAAAATTGTGGTGCCGCCGCATCATGGCTAACACCAAAACTTTCAATATCTATATCACCAAAAGTCATAACCTTACCCATTTCAAAAATATGCTTTTGGCTGATATCAATTTTCCCTAAGGCACTATCCATAGCTTTCCAAGTATCTTCATTAGCATAGATATCTAAATTATACTTGCGGGCTAAGACCCCAACACCATGAATGTGATCCTTATGTTCATGAGTTACTAAAATAGCATCTAAATCTTCTGGTTTACGATTAATTTCACTTAGGAGACTAGTGATTTTTTTACCAGATAGTCCCGCATCCACTAAAATCTTCTTTTGGGCTGTTTCTAAATAAAAACAATTACCACTAGATCCAGATGCTAAAATGCTATACTTAAAACCTTCCTTAGTCATCTTTACTTTCTACTTCTTCACTTTCCCAGCCATCATCCAAAACAGCATCCTTATCATACGGCAGGACAATTGTAAAAGTTGATCCGACTTCATACTCACTCTTGGCCCAGATAAAGCCATGGTGCTGCTTGATGATTTCTTTTGCAATCGCAAGTCCTAAGCCCGTTCCACCTTGCGCACGGCTTCGAGCCTTATCCACTCGATAAAAACGGTCAAAGATCTTAGGCAAGTCTTTTTTGGGAATTCCCAATCCTTCATCAGAAATTGAAATAATCAGCTGATCTTCCGTCGTTTTCATCCCTACGGTAATCTTTCCACCATCTGGAGAATACTTGATAGCATTATTCATGATATTATCAATGACCTGCGTCATTTTATCAGTATCAATTTCAACCCAAATAGGTGTGATTGGATAATCTCGTACAATCTCATATTTTTTGGTTTCATCCTGACTTTTAATCTTATCAAAACGATTCAAAATAAAAGTGATAAAAGCTGTAAAATTAGTTAATTCTACATCCAAATGACTACTATCATTATCAATCCTTGATAAGCTAAGCAAATCAGAAACCATCCGCATCATTCGGTTCGTTTCAGTAAGAGAAACTTTAACAAATTCAGGTGCAACTGGCTCAGAAAGAGCGCCCTCATCCAAAGCTTCTAGGTAAGACTTAACACTTGTCAAAGGGGTACGGAGCTCATGACTAACATTTGATACAAAAAGTCGACGTTCCCGCTCCTCTTTTTCCTGTTCCGTCGTATCGTGCAGAACAGCTACCAAACCAGAGATAAAACCAGATTCCCTACGAACCAAGGCAAAACGAACACGCAGACTTAAATATTCTCCATTTTCATCCTGTGAATCAATCGTCAACTCCGGCATCTTGGTAATTAAATCTCGCAGATCATATTCATCCGCAATATCTAACAAGTCTAAAATACTTGTATTTTGGACTTCCTCTGGATCAACACCTAATTGCTTAGAAGCCATATCATTAATCATGATAATCTGGCCCCGACGATTGGTTGCCAAAACCCCATCTGTCATGTAGGACAGGATACTAGTCAAACGTTTGGTTTCTTGCTCCAGATTTTCTTGTGTTAATCTAGTCACCTCAGACAAATCATTTATACTATTGGTCATATCCGTAATTTCTGGACTGCCCTGCATATCCAGAACCTCGGAATAGTCTCCTGCGATTAAATCTTTGATCTTTTGATTGAGCAGACGAAGTTGGCGATTATCCCTTCGATTCTCTAAAAAGAGCAGGGCAACAACCAAAATAAAACCTAAAACAATTAAAACAAAAACAAAATCTACAGAAAACACAAATTGTCTAATATTTTCAATCATTGTTTCTCATATAGTAGCCAACACCACGACGAGTTAAAATATACTCTGGTCGGCTTGGCGTATCTTCAATCTTTTCACGTAGACGGCGAATCGTCACATCAACAGTGCGTACATCACCAAAATAATCATAACCCCAAACTGTCTCTAACAGGTGTTCGCGTGTCATTACTTGACCAACATGACTAGCCAAATGGTAGAGTAATTCAAACTCACGATGGGTTAATTCTAGCTCTTCACCATGTTTTTTGGCAACAAAAGCATCGGGTAAAATTTGCAATTCACCCACTGTCAACTCATTTGAGCCCTTTTCATTTTCTTGGGTATCTACAGCAAATTCTGAACGTCGCAAAATAGCCTTGACACGAGCTTGGAGCTCACGGTTAGAGAAAGGCTTAGTCACATAGTCGTCTGCTCCGATCTCAAGGCCGATAACTTTATCAAACTCACTATCTTTAGCCGATAGGACAATAATTGGAACATTACTGGTCTTCCGAATGGTGCGTGCTACTTCTAGCCCGTCCAACTCTGGCAACATCAAATCCAAAATCAAAATATCAGGATTTTCAGCTTCAAACATCTCAAGAGCTTCACGACCATCAAAAGCCGTAACAACTTCATAGCCCTCTTTTACCATATTAAATTTTATAATATCTGAAATTGGTTTTTCATCATCTACAACTAATATTTTCTTCATATCTTTCACCTTTTTTTCTGTCTCTTTTATTATAACAAACTTTCTTAAAATAGACTAATTTCCCCAATTAAAAATACTATTCTTTATCTTACAATTTAAAGACATTCGTGACAATGCTGTAAAAAATTAGCTCATAAAAAAATCTAAAAATAAACTGTCAAAAAATGAGATTACAAAAAGAACCCGCAAAGCGAGTTCTTGATCATTATTTTTCAACGCGTGATTTGTTGGCGATATCAGCTAGGATAGCTTCAACAAATTCGTCTACCGCTACCGTATGTGTTTCTTTTTGGCCGTAGCGACGAACGTTGACTGTTCCATCTTCCATTTCCTTGTCCCCAACGATCAATTGGTAAGGAATCTTGCTGGTTTGTGAAGCACGGATCTTGAATTGCATTTTTTCATTTCGCTCATCTACATCTGCACGAACACCACGGTCACGGAGTTTCTTAGCCACTTCCCAAGCGTAGTCCACGTGTTTTTCGTTAGAAACTGGGATGAGGGTCACTTGATGTGGTGCAAGCCATGTTGGGAAGGCACCCTTGTAGTTTTCAATCAAGATAGCTGTGA